>Ga0257106_1000089_pt1 | contig 54632 bp, 27 predicted proteins | sample LP_taG_3_FD_190177 | JGI IMG/M metagenome (GOLD analysis project Ga0257106, IMG submission 190177) | Marine microbial communities from Northeast Subartic Pacific Ocean, Canada - LP_J_2011_P26_10m | ecosystem: Environmental > Aquatic > Marine > Oceanic | place: Canada: Northeast Subartic Pacific...
ACATCGGTAAGTTTACGCCTCTCAACGAAATCATGGACAACAACATGTACGTTAAATACGCGAGAGCTAACGGTAACGTCGTTCGAAATAACTTCACGGTTGGGAATCCCGTTTTCACGTTTAATCCTCCTTTCGGCACTTTACCGTTGTTTGACATCGTTTCCTCGCCGTCCTGTTGGTCCACGAACGCAATCAAGTTCAGTCTTTTAAACACATACAAAAGCATCGTCGACACGATCAGTTGCGATAAGGTGATGACGTTTGCAAACGGAAAATCGTACAAAGATAACGCGGTTTTATTGAAACAGAGCAGCGCGACAGCGCACGCCATGTAGCTAAACGCCACCGACGCGCATTGGAAAACTGTCGCTTTCGGTTTCTTTTGTAAATGGAGCAACCCAGAGCCGGCGATTTGGAGCGTGGAGGATGGTTTGTTTTTGGAGGAAAGCAACATGCTTACAGCCGCAAATGATTCCGTTCTTAAAATGTGGAAGAGAGAGAGAGAGAGAGCGTTGTTCTTCGTCGTCGCTCAAAAGAAGTCGCTCTTTTTCTTCTGAAGAAAAGTCTGTTGTTGTTTTATCCAACATGCTGTATTTGGTAGCATAGTATCAATGTATAGAAATAGTATCTCTCTGCTATCTATGTGTTATATTGTTGTTATTGTGAGTGTGTTGTTATTTAATGGACATCTTGGCGAACGCCGTGGCGGCATCCATGGCTTCGGTCATCGCTTCAGCGTTTGGTCCTTGGCCTTGCGCGACGCCTTTTTTACCGCCGCCTTTCCCTCCGAGCGGCTTCAAGCAAATATCTAACCAGTTTTTAGCCTCGTTGGTTTTGTTCTTCACGTCGGAAGGGACCGAACACAACGCGACGGCTTTCCCGTCGTTTGTGGCGAACAGCGCGCACGATAAACCTTTCGCGGCGACCGATTGCGCGCACTCGCCCAACACTTTCGCGTCTAAACCTTCGCCGAGGTTGGCGACGAGAAAGTTTTCGCTCTTGGAGGAGGCTTCGCCGCACATGACGGAGAGTTGCTCGATGGCTTTAGCGGCTGCTTCAGCGGCGCCTTTTTTCTTTTCATCCAAGTATCGCTTATTTTCTCGGACGATCAACTCTCTCAAATTTTCTCGAGAAGCGAACGGCATCGTTTTCTCCGCGTCGTCGATGGAACCTTTCAACAAAGACAGTTGCGCGGAGAGCTCGGTTAAATCGGTAATTTTCGCCGTCGCATCAATCATATCCATGAAATCTTTGGCATTCTGGAAGGCTTGCCTCGCTTGGCCTTTCGTGGCTGCAGTGATGCGTCGAATACCTTTCGCTGTGCCGACTTCTTCGATGATGGCAAAATCTTCCGCTTCCGCGGTGCTTTTCAAATGCGTGCCGCCGCAAAACTCAATCGATCGCTTCGCCCACGCCTCGTTGGACGGATTGGATAACAAATCGTCGATGGCTGGACCGACAGAAACGACTCTGACCGGGTCAGGATACACTTCACCGAATACCGCGCGCAAACCGTTGATTTTCTGCGCGTCCGTTAACGCCACCTCTCTCGTGTGGACGGACAAGTTTTCTTTAATTTGCGAGTTGACGATGTCTTGCGCCTCTTGGATTTGCTTCGCCGTGACTGGTTTGTTGTGGGAAAAGTCAAAACGCAACTTTTCGTCGTCCACGACGGAACCTTTCTGGTTGACGTCGTTTCCTAAGACTTCGCGCAAGGCAAAGTTAACGACGTGTGTCATCGTGTGATTAGGCATGATGTCCGAACGTCGAGCAACGTCGACTTGCGCGGTGCACGCGTCGCCAACCGAAACCGAAACGGAATCGTCCGATAGGACGTGCAAGATGTACCCAGCAGCCGCTTTCGCCTCGGAAACAGATAAATCTTTACCGTTGACGTTCAGAGACCCGGTATCAGAAACCTGACCTCCAGATTCCGCGTAAAATGGTGTCGATTCTAAAATCAAACCAAACGGCCCGCGTTGTCCTTCCGTAGATTGAACGAATCCGTCCGAGCTCGTCAAAATCGCTTTGACCGTCGTATCCACTTTCGGAACGTTTTCGACGTACTTGAACGAATCATTTGTAGTTGCGATGTTGTTATTCGACAACCATGCCGTCGCTTCCGCTTGGAACAACAAATCCACGCCGGTGTTCTTCTTGGAGCTCATTCTCGATTTCTCTTGCGCCGCTTTGAACACTTGGTCAAACTCTTCGTTGTTCAACGTCAAACCGTTCTCCTCGCACATGATTTCCGTTAAATCGTTCGGGAAACCAAAAGATTCCCATAATAAAAACGCCTCGACGCCGGAAATGATGTTTCTGTTTTCACCTCTCGCGCCTTCCGCAATTTTCTTAAACTTTTCGATACCTTTCAAAAGTGTCTTTCCGAACGATTCCTCTTCTTCGGCGATGATTTCGATGACTCTTTTTTCCTCTTTCTTGATTTCCGGAAACGTTTCGCCGAGCATTTTTACAACCGTCGGTACCAATTTGTGGAAAAAACCTTGTTTGGCGTTCAATTTCTCGCGTCCAAATCGAACGGCTCTTCTCAAGACTCTTCTCAAGACGTAGTTTCTCCCATCTGACCCAGGACTGGCGCCGTCCGCTATGGCGACGGTTAACGTTCTCACGTGATCTGCGACTACTCTGTACGCCATATCTTTCTCTCCAGCATCAGCGACACCTAACAAACCGGTGTAAGGCGACGAACCGGTCACTCTTTGAATCTCTCTGAAAATCGGGAGAAATACATCCGTATCGTAGTTCGACGGTCGGTCTTGTAAGCAACTCGCCAAGCGTTCGAAACCCATGCCGGTATCCACGTGTTTGCTCGGTAACGGTTTCAAAAGCCCACCTTCCTCTCGGTTGTATTGAATAAACACCAAGTTCCAAATCTCCAAACAGTTCGGATCGTCCATGTTGACTAAACTCGACGCGTCTCTGTTACCAATTCGATCGAAATGGATTTCTGTACAGGGACCGCACGGTCCAGTATCGCCCATCTCCCAAAAGTTATCCGCGCAATCGAAGGGTAGCACTTTCGAGTCTGGGAGAAACTTCAACCAAATATCTCTCGCTTCTAAATCCGGTTCTAAACCTTGCTTTGGATCGCCACCGAAATACGTCGCGTATAATCGATCCGGGTCGATTTTGTACACCTCCGTTAACAACTCCCACGCCATGGAAATGGCGCCTTCTTTAAAGTAATCGCCAAATGACCAGTTCCCGAGCATTTCAAAGAACGTGTGATGGTACGTGTCTTTCCCGACGTCGTCTAAATCGTTATGTTTACCTCCGGCGCGAATGCACTTTTGCGAATCCGTGACTCTTTTCAACGTATATAGCGGTGATTTCGGGTCGCACGTGCCTAAAAAGATTGGTTTGAACTGGTTCATGCCGGCGTTGGCAAAGAGTAAAGTCGGATCGTCGTGCGGCACAACTGGCGAAGACGGCACGATCGTGTGCGCGTGCTTGCTTTCAAAAAAAGAAGTGAACGTATTTCGAACTTTCGCCGCGGACCAACTGCAATTTTCGGTTTGATCGATGGGCAAGTTTTTCAGCGCTTTCACTTCGCCTTCCCATCGCATCGGTTCTTGACAACACGTCATCTTCCCGACCGCTTCTAACCATTCCGGCAACGCGTACACCGTTTCCAACCAAAACTTCACCGCCGGATACTCTTCGTTCCACTCGTTCTCAGGAATCAGGTGTAAAAACAAATTCTCGCAACTTGACGCGCCGACGATATCCGCCAACGTAAAGCCTCTCTCCGGGACTAAAAACGCGCCTCTCTTCTCCGCCATCGTTTTCTTCAAGTGCTGTTCTAAACTCGTCAAAAAAGAGCGACATATTTTCTTCGTCCTCTCCTCGTTTATTTCGTCGTACGCGACACCTCTGGCTTTCCCGATCCCGATGATTGGGTACAACCACCCCGGTCCGCTCGCGTCCAACTGGTTAAAACTATCCATAAAGCCGTCGATTTTCGCTCGCAATTCCGCACCCCCGCTTTCCTTCGGGTATACCATCTCGCCACTCACAGAGCACAAATATCGACAAATCGCGTTCGATTCAAACACCGCCGTCTCGTTCGCGTCGTCGCACACCAGCATCGGCACCTCACCGAACGGGTTCATCTTCAGATACTCTTCCGTTTTGTTCGTTTCCCCCATCGTCACCGGGACGTATTCCAATCGAATCGAACAATACTTCGCGGTGACTGCAATCCGATGAGAACGAGACGTCGGGCCGTACAGCTTCATTTTTTTCAATTTCAAGAACAACAATAAGAACAACTGTATGTTATGTATATATATATCTCAACGATGCGTGCGATTGCGCGTCCGTTTATAAATAATAAAGAGAGATTACGAACACTTCTCACACAACAACATCGAGAACAAAAATGAGGCGAGTTTGTGGCCAAAATCAACTCTAAAACATAAGAATTTTTCTCACAAAACACATCAAAAAGAAGCGAGATGAAGCCCTACTGAAAACTGGTAAGCAGCGAACAAGCGCTTTCGAGAAAAACGCGACGATACTCATTGAATTCAAATTTTAGTTTTAGAAGCAAAGAGAGGTGATTACTCTTTAGAAGTATTCGTGTGTGTTTTTGTGTGTGTCGAATTAAATATATACGTTATGCGTTAAAGTCTTAGTAGTAAAACTCGTCTCGCGGAGGAGGACGGGTTCGTCTCTCTTTCTCTTTCATTCATTCATTCATTCTCTCTCTCTGTCTCTTTCTCTTTACAAGTGGTAATCCTTCGGGACGTGCTCGATCCACCCTTTGGTATCTTTAAAACGACCTTGTTGGATGCCGGTGAGCTCGTCGTATAACATTTGTCCGGTGGCGCCAATTTTGCCGTCGCAAAAGACGGTTTTCTTGCCTCGGTGCGTGACCGAGCCAACCGGGACGACGACGACCGCGGTGCCGGTGCAAAAGCACTCGTCCGCGGACAAGACTTCATCCAAGCCCACTTTTCTTTCCTCGACCGTGTATCCTTTGTCCCTGGCCAATTCGATGATGCTCTTTCTCGTGATGCCGGGTAAAATGGTCCCTTCCAAAGCCGGCGTGGCGATCGTTTTGCCCTTCACCACGAAAAAGTTGCACGAAGACACCTCTTCGATGTATTTGTTCTCTTTGGCGTCTAAATAAATAACGTCCGAAAACCCCTCTTTTTTCGCTTGCAACTGCACTTTCAAAACCGGAGAGTAGTTTCCGACGCATTTCGTGGATCCGGTCCCGCCTGGCGCGGCTCGATGGTAATCCTCTTCGACGATCAAATCGATCGGCGACAACTGACCTCCCTTGAAATACGAAGCAACCGGACTGACGTAAATCAAAAATGTATACGATGGCGCCGGACCTAACCCCAAAATCGCCCCAGTCCCAATCAACAACGGTCGAATGTATAAGGATCCAACCCCAACTGGCGGCACGTAGTCTCTGTTCGCGCTGATAACCTTCTTCACCGCGTCTTCGAAGATGTCCTTCGGTACCGGCGGCATCGACATCCTCCCGGCGCCTTCCGCAAACCTCTTCGCGTTTTCATCCGGACGAAACGTAACGATCTCATCCTCGGGCGTTCGAAAAGCTTTCATGCCTTCAAAGATCCCTTGACCGTAATTCAACACCGCCGCGGATGGTGACACCGAAATGTTTCCGTACGGGTGAATTGACCCAATTTTCCACTGCCCATCGATGGTGCACTCGGCGATATACATGGACTCGGTTTCGGTTAAACCAAAACCTAGTTTCGACCAGTCAATCTCCGGCCTCGTTATCGCGTTGTTAACAGCGAGATTTTCTCTCGTTATTCTCTTCGCTCGTCTTCTTCTATTTAATATTCTGTTCTTCTCGTTGTTGTTACTAAACTTGTTGTTATGCATTATTGGACTTCTTCTCCCCGCCGCATAGGACGATGATGATGATGATGATGCCGAAGAAGAGGCGACTACGCTAGAACTATTCGAAACCGTTGGTCGAAAAACCATCGTCGTCATCGTCGAAGATGCATTGGACGCCATCATGTTTTCTAGGTCTGTCTTTGTCTTCTCTCTCTCTCTCTCTCTCAACAGGAGCAAGAAGCTCGTCGGTGAAAAGTAAAGTCCTTATCTCTCTTCAAACGCGCTCTTTTCACCAAGGACTAAACCCTAGACCCTAAACACTTTTCAGTCTTTTTTTCTCTCCGTCTCGTCTCTCTTCATTAAAATAAACAAAGAAGAAAGAAGCATTAAAATGAAGATCGACGAAGTCGCCTCGACGACGAAGAAAGCGCGAGTGGCCACGCACACGCACATCAAGGTATTTTAATACTATTTAACGAATTTAACGCCTTTTTGATTGATTGTTATTGATTGTTGTTGTTGTTTTAAATAATTCTTTTCATCATCGTGTGGCGTCTCACAATCGGTCAATTTTGTTTTGAATCCTTCCCATCATCATCATCGTTCGATTATTTCATCATCGGATGATGAAACCTTTACTTATTAAACGCTCATCGTATCACAGGGTCTCGGGCTGAACGAAAAAGGCGCGGCGGTCGCGCAAGCCGCCGGATGGGTCGGCCAAGAATCCGCTCGGGAAGCCTCCGGCGTCGTCGTGGACATGATCAAAGAGAAAAAAATGGCTGGAAGAGCCTTGTTATTTACGGGCGCGCCAGGGACGGGGAAGACGGCGTTGGCGCTAGGGGTCGCGCAAGAATTAGGGACGAAAGTGCCGTTTTGTCCCATGGTCGGGTCAGAGGTGTATTCGCACGAGGTGAAGAAGACGGAAGTGTTGATGGAGAACTTTCGAAGAGCGATTGGTTTGCGGATTAAAGAGAATAAGGAGGTGTACGAAGGCGAGATTGTGGAAATGACGCCGGAAGAGACGGAGAGCACTTCGGGCGGGTACGGGAAAGTTATCACGAGCGTAGTCGTTGGATTGAAAACGGTGAAAGGGACGAAACAGTTGAAATTAGACCCGTCGATTTATGACGCGATGCAGAAAGAAAAGGTGAAGTTGGGCGACGTGATTTACTTGGAGGCAAACTCGGGGTCGGTGAAACGAGTTGGGAGGTGCGATGCGTACGCTTCGGAGTTCGATTTAGAAGCGGAAGAGTACGTTCCGTTACCGAAAGGTGACGTGCATAAAAGAAAAGAGATTGTGCAGGATGTAACTTTACACGATTTGGACGCCGCCAACGCGCGACCGCAAGGCGGATCCGATATCATTTCAATGATGAGTCAAATCATGAAACCGAAGAAAACAGAGATTACGGAAAAGTTAAGGAGAGAAATCAATAACGTGGTTAACAGATACATCGATAGTGGCATCGCCGAGTTAGTCCCGGGAGTGTTGTTTATCGACGAGGTGCACATGTTGGATCAAGAATGTTTCACGTTTTTGAACAAAGCGTTGGAGTCGCAATTGGCACCGATTGTTATTTTTGCCACCAACAGAGGGGTGTGCCCGGTGAAAGGCTCAGACGGGATGGTGGCACCGCACGGTATTCCGGTAGATTTGTTAGATCGCTTGCTGATTGTTCGAACGATTCCTTACACGAGCGAAGAAAACGTACGAATTTTAGCCGTGCGAGCGGACGTGGAAGAGATTGAGATGGACGAAGCGAGTTTGGCGAGATTAGGCGAGGTTGGCGACGAGACGACTTTAAGACACGCGGCGCAGTTGATGACGCCGGCGGCGGTGATTGCGCAACAAAGCGGGAGAGAGGAGATATCGATTGCGGATTTGGAGGAGTGTCAAAGATTGTTTTTTGATCCGAAGAAGAGCGCTAAGTTATTGCAAGAGCAAGCGGATAAATTTATCACGTATTGATAACTCAATAAAATTGCTTCGCGTTCGTCATCGGTGCAGTAGTCCTAATATTTATTATGTATGTAGTGGTGAAACAAATAAGAAATGTATTAAATGAAAATAATGGGTACTCTACAGTATGGTACACTTGGTTTTATTCGATATTACAAAACGCAAATCGAAGCGCGCGCGGCTTTCGTCCTTTTTTCCTTCCCTCTTGTTCTCATTTTATTGAACAGCCGCTGCCGCTGCACGCTTCTTATCAGCGACTACATCCACAAAGGTTTGTTGAGATTGTCCAGTCCCACCCGATCCGCCATCGGATCCTTTCTTTTCGTTCCCGGAATCGTTGTTCCCGGAATCCGTGTTCGTGTTGTTATTATCGTCTCCGTTGTTGGCTTCCTCAAACGTGCCATCGGAATCTCTCTTCGTCATTTGCATGTATGGCTGTGGCCGCGTTTGCTGCGTCGCCATGGACGTTGGCACGAGCGCGTCACTTGTAAGCGTGGCCGCGGTCGCATCGCGAGCACTTTCGCTGTTAAACTTCATAGAGTTCACCGCACTCTCCACCAACTTGGCTTGTTTCTCCTCCGCGCTCGCGTCGGAAGAGGCGTTTAAGAAGGTTTGGTACCCACTGCCGACGAGTTGCATTTGATCTTCCCACATTCGCTTCGATAGCAAGTTCTTCTTCAAGTTATCGACGAGTAAAACGGTCGTTTCCCGATCAATCGGTCGCATATTTTGTAAATTCTCCGCCGCTTCTTTCGCAGAGATGCTATCGTTTTCCAACATTCTCGCAAACGCGGAGTACACGACTTGGAAGTTTGGCGTGTTTTGATTCGCTTTCTTTCTTTGCGCATCGGTCAGCGAATTGTTCTGCGTAGGATTCCAAGCCGAATGTTGCAACTGGTCGCCGCCGTTTACCTGCTGCCCCGCGCCACCTAAGTTCGAGCCGTGTGCAGACTGGTTCGTATTTTGTTGGTGTTGTTGATGAAAGCCTCCCAAACGCGAGGGACCTCCAGAACCGATGCTTTTTTTTCTGTCTGTACCTTTTGAAGTTGGGGTGTTCGGTGCTTTCCTTTTTGATCCTTTTTGCACCTCGTACGTTGCGCCCGTCAAGGAATTTCGAACTTGCTCTTGCATTTCATTCATTTGCTGCGTGATGTATTCGTGCGTCATGCATTGGTGGTTACTCTTGGAACCGCCGCCGCTATTATCGTCCTCGTCACTAATATTATTGTTGTTTATGAAATCTGTCGCAGTCATCATCAACTCTTTATTATGACCGCCGGTTTCTTTGTACGAAGTTGTCGCCGTGCCGTTGTTGCTATCTACTAAACGGTTAATCGCGTCGTCTTCCGCCGAACCGCCACCAGAGGCGTCGTTGCTATTCATGATTTCTCTATTATTCTCGTCGTCGTCGTCTTCATCATCTTCTGCTTCGTCATCGACCATACCCGCAAGTTGATCGTCGCTTCTAAATAAGTCATCCGTCGGCGGTTCGTTTCCGGGATGAAGCAAGGAGGATTTCTGTGTTTTCGTATTCTTCTTCATAGTGTTGGCGTTCTTTTTCGTTCCAGTAGTCTTCGGTTTCGCAGCTTTCTTTTCTTTTTTCGGCGGCGATTGCTTCGCTTTCTTATTACCCTCGTCGCTCGCGTTCGTATTATTATTGTAATTATTACTCTGCGATACTTCTTGCTTCTGCAACTGTTTCTTCGGCGAGAGTTTCTTCGAAGGAGAAGACGGGAGACCAGAGGCGGCGTCTACTAACGACGAACCGTTCTTAGTTGCAGTGGCAGCAGCAGCTCCATCGCCTGTTGTTTTCACCGGTACTTCATGTTGCTGCTGCTCTTGTACTACTACTTTAGCTGATGGCGGCGGTGCTGCTGGTGGTGGTTTCACCGCTTTGTGCGGATACGGTCGACTCGCCTTCTTCTTCGGCCTCGGCGGCGGCACCGCTTCTCCGGTGCCCAACTTTTCAATCTTCAAGAAATATTTTTGCGCGTGCGAACGGATTTGAATGATCGATTTCGATTTCACGTGCTCTTTGATTTGCTTCCAGTTTCGCTGGTATCTGTTTTTTCGAAGACGATAAAGAAGAAGAAGAAAAATGTCAGCAATAGTCGTTTTCGCGTCGTTCGTCACAACGCCATCACAAGGAGAAAGAAGAGACGCGTCGTCATCATCCTCGCAAGAAAGAAGGAGAAAAGAGAGCAGAAAAACAAAAAACAAACGCACAGCGCGATAGCTTCCACGAACAGCCCGTGTTCTTCGTCCGTCCAACTTTCTCTGGATTTTGTGATGGTGTATTCTTTCCTCGCTTTAATGTTCACTTCTTCTTGCTCTTCCTTCTCCATCTTAGTATTAGTATTATTCGTCGTCTCTTCGTCGTTCGTCGTCATCTCTCCTCCCGCTCTCAAATTTGGACGTTTTCCTCCTCCGCCTCCGAAAAGATATTCTCTAGATATCTCAAAGGAGGGGGGAAAATTCTCTCCAGAGAGAGATCTCTTTCAACGACGAAAGAAGAAGCGTTGATGCCGACGATCGAAAATGGTCAGATCACAAAGGGTTCAGAGAGAAGAAGTGAATGAAGGAGAGGCGTTTGAGGATCAGACGGCAGAGAAGGCGGACGATGATCAAAGCGCGTGGTTTCTTTTCTGCGCGTCGTCGTCGTAATATAATGGTACATAGATTAGACGTAAGAAAGAGCTCAATTTCAATTTAGGGTTTTTGACAAGATTAAAAAAAGAAGAGGAGGAGGAAGCAGTGAAGCAGTGAAGCGGTGAGAAGAAGAATGGCGGCGACTACTACTGGAGGAGCAGCAGAAGATAATAACAATACCGGAATGATGGAATCGACGAAACATCCGACCGCGTTACTCGTGCACGTCGTCTTTAAATGTAGCGCCATTCTCGTCTATGTATTTTGCAACTGGTTTTCGGACGATTTCGTCATCATATTCGTCCTTTTGACTCTTTTACTGACGATGGACTTTTGGTGGACGAAGAACGTCTCCGGTCGCTTGTTAGTTGGGTTGAGGTATTGGAACGAAGTCGAAGAACAAAGTGGGGAGAGCAAGTGGCAGTTTGAATCGAGAGACGCGGATGGAATGCGGTTGGTGGATGCGACCGAGAAGCGGATTTTCTGGTGGACGATATACGGCGCGCCGTTGATTTGGGCGTTCTTTTTAACCACGTCGTTGACAAAGTTGAATTTCAACTACGCGTTGGTGTGTTTAATGGCATTGGGGATGTTGTTGACGAATACGATCGGGTACATGAAGTGTTCGAAGGACCAGAGGGAACATATTAGCGGGTTGGCGCAAAGAGGCGCTCTGAGTTTTTTAACGAGAGGATACTTTTGAGTTTGTAGTAGATATATTTAGTAGTTTTGTCGTAGTAGTGAGCTTGTTCTATGCACACGTAGTGCTCTGCTTTATAGCCGAGACCGAATTTCGGCTGTTTCGTTTCTCTTCGATACCGTTGCCGCAATCGTACCGTGCGGCTCCGACGTGGCAATGTATACGTCGTCGTTGAATTTATGGTCTCCTCCGTTTGGCGTTATCGGTATGAAATGGATGTTTGGTAACGTAAATTTCACGTCTTTCACTTCTTTGATGTTGTTTACGATCGCGTCGCCCATATTGTATAACGTCGCTTGCACCGATGGCGAATACACGCCTCTCTGCGCGTCGCCGAAGAACTGGTCTTTGATGTTTTCGAGCACTCGCTGGTAGACTAAATCGTAATCAATGTTGTTGTTGTTACTAGAATTGTTATTACCGAACCATCCTTTCCGTTTACTGGTATCAACTCCTCCTTCCAAGTCGTACGTCCACACGCAATCAATAGCAGTCGCTAAAATCCGTTCATTCGTTTCACCGAGTTTGGTAAACTTGTCCTTGATATATCCTTCGTAGCCGCTTTGCGTCGTTTTCAACACCCGATAATCTTTCAACCCACTCGTTACGGTCGGATGTTCCATTCGTTCTCTCATCACGTTCACGAAACACGTGCGTATACCGCTACTAAACGTAAAACCGTGATTGTGCTCGACACCTCCTCTGACTTTAGCCCGCTCCCACGGCGCTTGGTCCACCGTCACCGACACCCCGTCTATGAGCGGGTACGTTTCTATAAACGTTCTCGCGAGACGGTAGGCGTACTCCTCCATAGACGTGCGCTCTTTACATCTTTGCGCGACCACGTAACACATATTTCTCGTCGTATCCGTGGTCGTCATCCCACCGTTATCTCCGCTCGTGTACGCTTTTTCCATTTCCGGCGATATAAGTCGAACGCACACCTCCCACTCGACGAAATAATGCGCGTTTTCTTTCGCATCTCGCCACGTCCGTCCCAAGCGGACTTTCGATTTCCCGTGCTCGTGTTCGGTTAAAAATCCCATTACGATACTCTCCTTCGTCGGTTTATTCAATAAATAATAAAGAAGTCTCAAACAGCAAAATGCGCTGTTTTTATGGTTCGCGCGTGGTGGTGGTGCAAAATACTATGGTATGCTCGTATATAAAACGTGACGAGAAGAGATTACTTTGCGTCGTTTCCGAAAATCTATCCGGTGTGACTGCTTGTTCTTGAAACGACAGACAAAAAAGCTTTCGCGAGACGAAAACAAAAAAAAACGAGCGTCAAACGATTTCTGCTCGGAAAGAGATCTCGTCAGATGAACAAAAGAAAAGTCTCTCGGATAAATAAACACAACGAACGCTTTTAATATCATCATCATCATTAACAGTAGTAGTACGACCCTTTAATACGCACTTAAAAATAAAGATGGCGGACCAAACGCCGCCGATTCTTTCCGGCACTTTAACCAAGAGAGGCGGGAAAGACTTATACGGCAAAAACACCTGGCGGTTGAGGCATTTTCAATTACATCTCGCGAGCGAGAAAAAATTCTTTCACCAGCAACGGTTTACTCACGAGGAGGAAAAAGACCACGCCGCAGACGAGGAGGAAGAGAGAAGAGCGAATAATAAAAAGGAAAAGTCGACGCTGAAGTATTACGCGTCTGAGCCGACGCACTCGAGGCAACAACCGAAAGGCATGTTCGAGGTGACCAGTAAGAGTACCGTTGTGACTTTAGAGGACGAGAAGATTCTCGAGGAACACGGCTTGGGGAGCAAATATTTAGGGAAGAAGTTGTTCGCGTTTTACTCCAAGATTGACGTCTCCGCGAAAGAAATCAATTCAGGAGTTTCGAATTCCGTGGTCGTTTGCGAGTGCGAGAATCAGCAAGTGTTGCAATCGTGGGTGACGGCGCTGAGCGACGCGATTGCGCGAGAGCGGAGTCGGAAAGCGAAGAACGGGGAGAAGGACGGAAACGGTAGCGACGACGAGAGCGATACGGAAGTCGACGCGAACGGGAGGAAAAGGAAAAGTGGTGGAGAGAAGAAGAATTCGTTGCAAAGACACCAGACGAAACACGCGAGAAGGAGTTTCTTTAAAGGCGCGCTGGAGAGAGCGGGGTTGACGGGACCGTTGGGGGGCGTCGGGGTGCCCACGCACTTGGAAGCGGTGTGGGAGCAAATCGCGTTCGTGGACGTCATGGCGGACGACGCGCTCGGGTTTGACGAACGATTAATGCGCATACGAGATGAGAAAATGGCAGTCAGAGAAACGCTAGAAACTATGAGCGATTCGTGCTCGACAATTTCGAGAGCTTTGGGAAGTTTGCAATTTCCGATGTCGGTTCCGGAAACAAACGCGATTATGGAAGTCAGAAGATCGTTGGATGATTTGACCTTGTTATGTCGGCAAATCCCCGCAGGAACGCAAGATAACAACGCGTTTACTGCGTTTTTGTCTGTCTTTATCGATAGAGTGCGTTCGATGCGTCCGGGTGCTTTATTAATGTTCCCGGGTGGGTGGTCCACGCAAAACGACGGGAAGAGTCGCGCGCTGATTTACACCTTGCAACGACTGCAAGGCTCCTTTGTGTTTTCCGTGACCAACACGGGCGATGGATTAGAGTATCATCCCGTGAAAGCGGATCCGTCCTCGGATGGATTTTTATACGGGTTGACGACGCAATTGACGGAAATTCCAATGGATATGTGTTTAGATTCTTCCACTTGGGCTCTGTTACTTAGACCGATTGTCCATCCGCAGAAAACGGCTGAGATTGCAAAAGACCAAATTTACGCCAAAGTGTTGCCAATGTTGAACGGTCGTCCGTTATTCGCATCGGTTGGTGCCACGCCGCTTCGGACGGTTCAATTTGCACCAAAGCCAGCCGGTGGCGATTTATCGTTTTCCTTGTGCGCGTTAGAAGCTGCGAGGTGCGCGTTGTGCTCTTTAGGATGCCCGCCAAAACGAGCAAACGCGTTAGTCGAGGTTGGCGTGAGACACGTCATGTTAGAAGAAGCCTTGCGGAACGTTTCTGAAATTTCGCTTCTGAATACTTCCGCGTGCGTAGCTCTAGAAACTGCGTGTAAAACTTTAGCTCGATTTGCGACGCCGTACGCGGAAAAATTAGCCAAGGTGGAACGAGAAAATGGAGGGCAAAACGCAGACGCGAGCGACGTCGGACCGGTGCATCCGGAAATCCTCGCGAGGATTTTGAAGTGCGTGGAAGCGACGAGACTGAGAGCTGCAAACGCCCGAAGGCCGACGTTACTTCCGCCACCGTTAGCCTCACCGATAGCGCCTAGAGATGCGAGCAACATGCAGTTGTTCGGTAAAATTATGCTCGAAGGCGGGACGAATTTACTCGCCGGCGACGCCAAGCCGCCGCCGATTATTCGTCCGGTCGAGTTGTCCATGGTTCAAGATATAGTCACTAGCGTAGAAGAAGCCGCACTAGCCATGCGAAAAGCAGCACACTGTTGCTCCATATTGGCTAATCAAGCCGATTTGACTACGAATTCGTATTCGCACAGAGTTGCGTTGTTGGTGCATTTGTTCGTGCACGTTTTGCCTTGTCCGATGCCGTTGACGCACAAAGAAAGAGAGACTCACTGCTTTTGGCGGTCGGCGAGACCAAAGTACGAGACGCAATTAGAGCTCGCCCGGTCTTTGAATTTATGTTTACGACATTTCGCCACGGCGTCGATGTCAGTTTCCGCCACGCGATCGTTTGATGCCAACCGATTGTTGACGTTGTCGTGCATGGCGGCGATTACAGACGCGACGTTGAGAATGAAACCATGCGATTTCCCGAGCGTTTTTTGCGAGCATTACGACGGCGTCAACGAAGGCCCGACGACTCTATTTGGTTTTGATACCGGTCCATTTGCAGTGGAGGCGGAGTATTTACGATTTCACTGCCCGGAAAGAATGACAAAATTGACGAAAGTTTTAGATTACTTCCATTCGCTCACCGAGTCCGTTCAATCCTCGCACACTTTGTTTCGATGGGAAGACGATCAACAAGGCATGACTTTCGGCCCGGGAGAGGCTCGATTATTAGACCAAGTTGCCTTAGCGATCGGCTACGAACGGTCGCCGGATGCCTTGTCGAATTACTTCTCTTGCGAAAACAGAGACATGGCGGATCATTATCCGGAACTCGTGGCGTTGCGAGACTCTGTTTTCATGTTCAAAGCGTTGATGGCACCGACGAGCGATTCGCTCCCGGACTTGCGCCGATGGACGTTTCAAGATTCTCAACTGAATTGGAAGATTGAGCGCGACGAAAGATCCGGAGCGTATAACCTCAATGTCACCGCTTTCGATCGTCAAATGCGAGTTGCGCCGTGGGCGCGAGAGTTACGCATGGTCGCCGATAAAGATGTCGACCCGAAAACAGGGAAAAAGAAGAGGATATACGGGTTTCGCTCTGTCTTCGGAGGCGGTTTTTTAGCTAAATCCGTCGGCGATAAACGGCCGCGATGTCCACCGTCCGGAGGGAATCCTTCTAATTTAGTGGGCATGCGAATCGATACGGAGGAGGACGTTTTGCATTTGCAAACGTTGCCGACGTTTGACGATTTGCTTAAACCAAGCGAAACGGAACTTTTGTTGACGTACTTGACTGCGCCAATGGTTCGCGTTCCGTTATCTTTGAGACTATTCGCGGACGCAACCAGGTGTCGCGCGTTATCATCGCACGAAATCCAACAAGTTTTAGATGCGGTTTTGTTTGAGCCTGGTCCGTGGCAACCGCCCGGGTTGGTCTTTGTCCCCCAAGAGATTCCTGCGAGCACGAGACAGCATATGGCGACACCGTGTGGGGTTTTATTCCACGAGCTCTCCCACGCGCCGGCGCCTTTAATCGATGCTGCGGAAGAGTTATTGGCTTTAAGTTTAGAACTCGATACCGGCAGGCACGACGCTCCAGCCGTCCCGGGCGTTTTGTTTTCCACGCGAGCCTTGACTCGAATGCTCGCGTTTATCACGACGCTGATGGAGCAAGAACACATCGAAGATCCAAAGATGAGAACGAGAGGCGTTCAGCCACCACCGAAATCGAAAAAATCACTAGAAAATGCAAAAGAAAGAGTTAGCAAAGTAATTTCCGCGCGCGTTCGTCCAGTTATTCGACGCTGGTTGAACCGGGCGGCAAAATGTGGCGCCGTGCGCGCTGCGTGCGCGTTGCACGCGCATTTAGCGTATACGTATTATTGGACAAAACCTGAAGACTATGACTTGGAGGCAGCGACGACACTGTTCACTGCGCAGGCGTACATATTTGTTAACCATGTTTTCTTGGACACTCCGGACGGTTCCGAATCTATGGATAGAAAACTCGCGAAAGATACCGGAGAAAACTTGATGGATTTAGGATTCCCTCCGAACGAGATTTTCGATTTGTTCCAACGACAACGAAAAAACATGCTCGCGTGGGCGAAAGGAAACGAAAAAGAATGCAACGATGTCATGAACGGCATCGTCATAGCGTTGACGACGCGTGAGAGCAGTTCGTCGGTGCTGTCTGCGCAGCAGGAGGCTATGGACGCTTCTGCACATGACAGAGGATGGCGGTTGTCTGGCGAAGGCCGGTTCGTGGCGCACCCGAAAGACGAAACTACCGAGGAGTGGCAAAGGAAAACGGAGAATACTAAAAATGTTCTGTTGAAAGAGTATGGCGAACACTACGGGGAATGGTTATTGGCGACGACAACGCAAAACGCAGAGATGGAGGTGAATTGTCAACTCGGCGAGTTCACGGTCCGACGAAACCGTTTGCGGCCGCTCGAAAACGCCGTTCGAGAATTGCCCGATTTTGTGGCCGCATTAGATTCAGTGTTGAGAGAACGGAACGAAGAGTTTCGACAGAGGCTGTTGAAAGACGACGACGACGTGAACGAGGACGATTCGTTCACACGTTTACTCGCCGCTTCAAACTACAAGTCCATCATCGCCACAGTTTTGAAGAACACGGACGAGATTGGTAAAAAAACGGGAGACGGAAAATCACCGTTCGCTGAATTTGACGCCTCGGACGAGGTTGTTCACTGCGCGGAAGTTCGCAACACAGAACATCGTAAGTGGCTCAGGTTGGTTGGTTTGCGTCACGATATCGAAATTTGGGATCCGGATCCTCGTGTGCCGACGCACAACTTTACCCGTCCGTACGCTACGAATGCCAGCGCGGGCGCGAAAGTCATGAACGTTTTGAGCGTGGTTGGTCTTGGTTCCGGATCGGGTTTGACCGAGAAAGAACGGTGGATTATGGACCGATTAGAGCCAATTATCCATGGTCCCGCAGCGGCTTTCTTAAAAGGCGTTGAGTTGTTCCTTCCGTCCGAAACGTTCAAAGGACCGATTGCTACCTTGCGAGGCGTCGGCGCGCCGGATGTGGTCGCGCCCGAAGTACAAAAGTCCTCCTGGTGGTGGGGCAAAGCCACAAAAGTTCCGAAAACATCGGTCGCGGACGAAGAAAATGCGAATAAACTGCTCACCGAAGTTGTCGTCGTGCGAGACCCACCGTTGGTACAGGTCTTTCGCGTCGAGTCTTTCGGTAGACGCTGGAGAAGAGCGTTGGTGTTTGCCTCCAACGCCTCGTGGTGTCTCGCGGATGTCGACCCAGACGGTGAGCCGAGTTTGAAAGACCCGAACGAAAGATTTTTACTGTCTGCAGTTCGATTAGGTTCTCGGGTGCAATCTTTAGTCGTAACGAGACACATTTCAAGTAAGCTCGGACGCCAAGCATTTGTTCCTGAACGACACTTGCGAGGGATAATCCCGCAAGCGTTGTTGCAAGATTACTCGTTTTGGCGATCAGAAGTTACCGGAGATTTGTACGGCACTGCTCGACCGACAGCTAAACACCCTCGAACAATCATTTACGTCCAAATAGAAGGTGCTAAAGGTGCCACGACGCCACCAGCGGAGGAAGACCCGACGGTCAGCGCGCTCGACTCCGTTTTTAGCGGCTCCGCGAGCACTTCTAAATCCGGTTTATTCGTTGATGACGCGCGAGGTATCGTTCATAGAATCCCAATGCCGACGAAAGACGCGAGTGATTTTGATTTCGATCCACAAAGCATACCAGAAGGAACGCTTGTTTTAGTCGATTTGTTGTACGCCGCGGCTGGACACACCTCCTCCGTGGAAGAGATGGAAGGTGAGAACGACGACGTGTCGAATTTACTGAGCCCGCGCGCGGAGTCGAACGAAACGCGACAGAATCCGTTGAAAGCGTTGGCAAGATCGATTGCTGCCGTGGAAGGGTTAGCACACGCGCTCGTTTGGGTCGATAGAAAGACCGGTAGCGGAGCTGGTGGCTCAAAGAACAACAACGCGAGTGAATACATTCCCGTGCGAAGAGTTGAACTCCCTCGATTAGGTATTTCCTTTCACGCCGTGAAAGATACGACGGCGAGTTCACAAACGCGGTTAGAGTGCGAAGAACACGCGGGTTTATTTTTAGCTTCCGCGAGAACTCCAATGCTAGATCGCTTATTATCTGGCTTACCGCACGCTATGCTGTTAGAAGCTCGTGACGGACAGCTCGCGGTTTTGTTACCCGCCGGTGCTGCGCCGAGGCGTGCGGCGATTGACGCTGTCGCAAAACTCGGCGCAAGTAAAGGTTTAGGCGCAGACGTCATCGTCGATCGTTGGGATATCGCGTGGCACGACGCTGTCGGTGACTCGAAACATTATGTATACACGGTTCACGCTTCGCACGCGCATCTAGTATGCGATTCCTTAGCATCGGCGTTGTATTTGTGCACCATGCGATTCCTGGCTCGAAGATACGACGACGTGAAAAAACTCGTCGATTTACTCTTGTGCGAGAACGATCCTACGAGTGAAGAAGCGCAATTATGGGACGCATTAGGTCTAGCCGCCATCGAGGATCCGAATCCAGATGCGTGCGCGGCTAGAATTAAAATTCTACGCGCCGCTAAAGGCACCGCCGCGATGGATCGTTTAGCCGGCTTAGGTTTCAATGAATCCGTCGAGTGTTTGAAGTACGTCCAAAATTGGCGTGCGATAAGTGCCAACGTCCGATTAACCGCGGAAGAAGAACTAGATGTTGTAGACCAAACGACCGCGAGTGCCCGAGTCACCGAAGCGCAACGAGCGAGTCTCCGAACTCGAAGAAAGAACAGAGATGAGAAAACGCTCGAGGAAATCATCGCTTCAGATCCGTTGTTGTTGAATCGAGCGAGTTACTTGCGTTTGCTCGTTCATCACGAACGCAAATTGTTAATGAACGATCAACTGAACAACAGTTTAGGACAAACGCAAGGGTTTCCTCTCTTTTACCCGCCAATACCGGAACACAGCGAATTCGATTCTATCGAAGATTTCTCCGCGTTCGACGATGCCATCACCGGTGACGGTCCGCTTGGAAAACTCGCCGGGTGGACATCGAGCTATTCACGACCGGACGATGTTTCTGTCAACGGCAGTAACGGCCTAAACGCTGTCAATAAATGGATTGAAAGCGGTTCTTTGGCCTTACAAAAAGAACACGGGTTCCCTCTACTCTTTGAGTTGCTCACGAGCACGGTGCAGTTGCGCGTATTACCGGGCGACGACCCGCATCGATGGGGTAGGGCTTTGTTACGATTCGTTCCGAAACAACAGAGCGAGAAAGCTGGCACTTTAATGTCCATTTTACGCGTATTAACGGCAAATGTAGACATTGCGAGGGAGTGTCCGCGCGCAGAAGAGCGGACGTTAGGCGTCAAACTCTCCGCCATGTTTACGCAAGACGGCGCCGTCGGGCAACTCTTGAAACGTGTGAAACCGTATTTGAAAGAAAATCGAGACCGTTTACCGTCGCAAATGAATTACATTGGCGATCGCTACGCGTCACCACCAGCCTGTGAAATGGTAATCGACGCATGGTATCAAACGTTACTCAACGGTTCGAAGTGGGCGTTACCTAGATTTGCTTCGGCGACGTTGCGACAACGTAAATACCCGCTCGAGAACGATCCGCAAGTATTGCAAAAGTACGGCGCGAACAATCTCGCAACCGTCGATTTGAATTATTTAAGCTCGCAGCCGTTAGCGGTTATCGATTTAGCGTCAATAATAGTGCCTGTCGAGGACGACCGCGCGGGAGATGCGATCCAAGGTTGCTTGGAAAATGGTTCCGGAGGGTTACCATTTGACGTGTCGAGACACCCTTCGTCGGCGACGCCAATCGCGAAACAAACCTTGACAAGATTACGGCAAGATTTAAAATCGAGCGCGGATAGGATTGCAAAGCAGAAACAGGAACCTGTGAATGTCGCAACGAACGAGCTCACGTTAAATGGATTCACATCTTTCGATTGCGAGCAAATTGCCATCGAAGCAGCAGCGTCCAAGGCTGGTCAAGCGTCGATCAACGCGCGAGCTGTATTGCGCTCGATACTCGAAAAGTTGGCCAAACAGGTTGCGCTCGATCGCGCCGCAGCTTCAGAGGCTGCCATGGTCGCTACGGCAACTGCAAACGGCCTGGATAGATCAGCCACTGTCCGTTTCGAAATGCTTCGACTGGGTTTGCAAAGGCGCTCGGGCGCGTGGGCCGAAGCGACGTACGACGATTTACTGGAAGCGATGGCGTGCGAACACGGCGAGAAGAATTTGTTGAAAATCACCCCGGGGGTAACTTCAGACAAGGTGAAACAGGCGTTGCATTTAACCGCACAAGCGTTGTTACTAACCGCAAGAGCCGCGCAAGCTGCAAAATGTGCCGCCGCTGCGGCGGATACGTTATTAGCATTATCAAAGTGCGCTAAAACCGTCGAACGTGATGGGAAAGCATCGTTAGCTTTGGATTTAGGTTTACGCGCGAGAGGTTTGGCGAAGATGTTGTGCGAGAAGAGATCGTACTTTAAAAAGAGTGTGGTGGCGAACCGCGAGCAACAGCAGAAACAAGCTGTCGCAGACGAACTTGATCCGTTCGCGGAAAGTCCGGCAACGCCATCGCCGACTTATTTAACGTACGATCCCCGATTGTTAATGTTTGAGTTTTCGCTGGCGATTATTTTGCGTCAGCGACAAGTTCAACTGACGAAACAATTTGTTCAATCCGCTGAGAGAGGTGGCGGTGAGTGCGCGCAAATGCTCATGGGTGAAGGCAAAACGACCGTCGTGTGTCCATTACTTGGATATTTACTCGCAACGGATACGCGAATGGTATGTCAGGTCGTGCCGCACGCTTTACTTGAGTTTTCGCGAGGAACTTTACGCAAATCCTATTCAGGCGTTATTCGGAGATCAGTGGTTACTCTAAAATTTGATCGATACACGACGTTGAGCGATGGGAAATTGCTCGATGCTATGCGCAAAGCTAGAGACGAACGAGCTATTGTGATCACTTCGCCAACGGCGTTGAAATCACTCGCCTTGAAGTTTCTCGAGGCGTTACACTTGCTTGATCAATCGCACGTTGCGTTTGAAGAATCGAGAATGAACTCAAGTATTTTGAAACAATCAAAGGACATCGTCACAAAAATGTTTGGTGTAAGAAGAGGCAAATCGAGGTCCGAGCGCGTCGCCGATGCCGGAGCTTTATCGGAAGAGGAACTCGAGGCATTGCGAAAAGAGGCGTTTTGCGCGTCTGAAATTTTTCAAATCTTCCACCAAGGTTTGCTCATTTTAGACGAAGTCGATTTGATTTTGCACCCGTTGAAATCCGAATTGCATTGGCCGTTAGGGCAAAGAATCCCGCTAGATTTTTGTCAATCAAGGATTGGTGATGGATTGCGCTGGAAACTTCCATTTTTCTTATTGGACGCGGTATTTTCGTTGTCCAACGAGACAAATGGATTTATGCCTTCAACGAAAGAAGCGCAAGGCTCGCAAGAAGCGACGGAGATTTTGAAGCTAATTCATACTCGCATAACGGATGCAATTAAGGAGAAAGCAGTACAAGCGGTGCCGCACGTGTGTGTGTTGGATCGAAAATGGTACCATCAGTCGCTGCGACCGCTCCTGGCGAGATGGATTTCGGTATGGTTAAGAGCGCACGGTGCGTTAAGAAACATGGACGATGAAACTTCCATTGCATTTTTACTACGAGGCGACAGAAGCGCTTCGACACAGTTACAACGCGAAGCCGAAGATGAAGGCGTGAAGATGGCGAACCTCGCGCGAGACTGGTTGAACGCGTTACTCCCTCACGTCTTGTCCAAAATCAACCGAGTTACGTTTGGTCTGCTCACGTTACACGACGTGAAAAATTTGGAGGAATGGACGCAGGCGTCGGTACCTTTATCTCGAAGACTGTTAGCGGTCCCATTTGTCGGTAAAGATATTCCTTCGAGAACGAATGAGTTTTCGCACCCAGACGTGGTCATCGGCTTGACAATTGCGGCGTATCGCATTGAAGGTTTGCGCAGATCCGATTTTAAGATTGTTTTGAAAGCCATGCTCGAGCAGTTTTCGAACGAAGCTGGCGCGCAACAAAAGCGACCGAGCTCGCTTAAATGGGCGTATTGGGTTCGGTTAGCCGGCAAATCCGTGAGAGGCGAGGCGAGAGCTAAAGCGCAACTAGAGGCGAGGCGCAAATCTGCGCATCAAGGTACGCACTCGCATCTGAACGTCGGCAAAGTTTCCGGGTTTGACGCGTTACTCGCGGACATTTCAAACGTGGAATTGAATCAGTCTTTAGATGCTTCTTTCCAATCTTCACCTTCGTGGTTGAACGACGAAAACGAAACGTGGCCGTTAAATCTCGTGGACATGCGTGACCATGAACAGGTTGAAGAATTGTATCAACTCTTGAGATTGGTGCCGGAAGTCATTGAAACGTATTTAGATACTTTCGTGTTCCCGGAAACGGCGAAACATCAGGGCATGAAACTTTCCGCCACTGGACAAGAGCTCGGTGGTGACGTTTTGTTCCCCGTGCGTTTAGGTTTCTCGGGAACTCCAGCGGATTTACTCCCGTCCGAGTTGGGCGCTCCGAAATTTGAGCTTGGCACAGACGCGAAAGTACTGGCCACTTTAAGTGACCGAACCGTGGTTTCCTGTAACGACATGTCATCGGACTGGACCGTTGATAATATATTGAAAACCATCGCAACCGCAGAGCCACCTTTGCACGCGTTGATCGATGCTGGCGCTTTAATTACCGGTAAAAGTAATCGCGCTGTGGCAAAATTCTTATTAGAAAATGGATTAGAATGGGCAGAAGGATGCGTGTTTCTCGACGAAAACGACGCACAAATGATTTTGATGCGTCGCGGACCATGGGAAGTGATTCCTTTAGCGCGGGTTGCCGCTATGCCGTATTCCAAACGCTTTTCATTTTACGACCAGGTGCACACGACTGGGATGGATATCAAACAAGCTGCAGCGTCGCGAGCGGCGTTGACATTAGGTAAAGATATGACTTTGCGAGATTACGCTCAAGGCGCGTGGCGTATGCGTGGATTAGGAAATGGACAAACTCTGGAGTTGATCATCACTCCCGAAGTATCCAAACTCGTTGCCACGGAAGTTGCGATTGGTGAAGGCCGATTGCCACAAACGCGCATCGCAGAATTGCAATCCATGACGGACGACGAAGCAGAGAGAATGCGATTACGAGACGTCTTAGCGTGGCTTACCATCAACACTATGCGCGCAGAAAATGTACAAGCCGGTTTATTAGCTGAACAAAGAGCCGCAAATGTCTGGAGGAAACACGCCTATCGGCTCTTGTTGGAAAGAAACATGACAGTTGGTTCCCATAAATGTACCGATGAAACGCAAAAGTGCCTCGATGTGTTTCGAGAACGCGTGACGTTCATCGTCCAAAACGCAATTCCTGAAAAAATGTCAGCGTCGAGACGTCTCGCACAGTTGTGCAGACAATACGAACACATCATCATGCACAACGAAAAGGCGAAGGAACATCTGCGAAATATTGTCGCCGATGTCACGCGCATGGAGGCGGCAACGTTGGAAGCAAAACAACGTGTCGCCATGGCAGCCGCGAACAACGACGGTTCCGAAGCCGCTGGTGATCTCGGCTTTGACGGTGCCAATGTCGACAGAGTTTTGCAATCCGAACAAGTTCAAGAAAACGAGCAAGAACAAGAAACCGAACAAGAACAAGAGCAAGAGAAGGAGGAAGAAAAGATGGAAGAAATCATCGAAGAATCCGCGGCGGTTGTGAAATACTCTCGAGATGACGAGACGCAAATCGCTTGGAAGTTGGACGATCTCGCCGAGCCGCAGCGGTTACCGTTTTACAAAATGCAAACGTTCAAGGTGTACCAACCAGGAATGAAATTAAAACACACCGATCCGCTACCGTTTCCAGATTACTGTTGGTTGAGTAAGAATTACTTCAAACCTGGATGGGCGTTGAACGCGCATCGACGATTGAAGAATTCCATCATCGTGATGGATCTTATTCCGGATTTAGACGAATTAGCGAGCGATTTAACGAAAGGCTCTTCGAGTACCGGTCAACAAAACCGTTTGTCGATGGCACAAGAGGACGCTTTACGAGCCGCCTTCTCGATGTTTGATGGTGGCGGTACCGGCGCTCTGAACGAGAGAGAGCTGAAGGATGTCTTGAGAGCAATCGATGCCGTCGTTGATGACGATGAAGTTCGTTTGACCGAACTGGCGAAAGAAGTAGCCCACGACGCTGCAAAACTTGGATTGCCTTCCTCTGGCGCGGGCGTTACGTTTGAAGAGTTGAAAAGAGTCATCCGTCAAAAGAATATTTACGCGTTGCAAAACGGCCGATATTACGTTGGCGTTTCCTTAGCGGAAGCGGAATCGATTCGCGTCGCCATGCACTTTTCTGATTGCGACGAACGATCGAATGGCGATATCGTCAAGTTTAAGAACGTGCAAGTTGCGTTGCGCATTGCCGGTGGATCCTTGTTGGAAGGGTCGAGGAGATACGCACCGGCTGGCGTGTTCCAAGGGGCAACGGCGGAACAATGCTTCCGGTTTCTCGATTCGCAACTCGATTTCGAAGAAAGAGAAGTTTCTCTACTTCTCCGCGCTTTACAGGAAGCACCGTGCGATAAGCGCGCAGCTTTCTTCGATGCCGTTCGAAACTGCCGACGCCGTCCGAGGATTCCGTGGCAAGAAACGCCATTGGCGAAAGCTTTGACGACAGCGGACGAGTTTCATTTACTCGCGAGTCGCGCGCTTACTGCACGTGTACGCGCGCAATTGAAGAGGAAGCGCATGCGTTTATTAGATTGTTTCCGAGCGTTTGACGTGGAACGAGCTGGTTCATTATCATACGAATCCTTATACGGCGGTTTGTCTTGGTTAGGCGTGGAGCTATCACCGACGCAAATGTTGGATTTGGCGAAACGAGTCAACGTTTCGGGTACCGGCGTCGTCTCTAGAGAAGAGTTTGAAATCGCTTTTGGACCGGACGACGATTGGCAGAAGGAGTGGGAAGAAGAAGATCGCGTGAATGCTGTTGGAGGTGGCCATCAAAATGCGAATGGCAACACAAGCATGAACAACATGATGATGGAGTCTCAATTCCCATCCAACCGAGACGTGATTCCAGCGTCTTCAAATAACAGCATCGACGATTTACTCGGTGGCGCCGGTCCACCACTCCCCAGATACGATCAACAGCCGGTTTCTCATCAACAGAAGAGAAAAGTTGTGAATACAACTGCAAACGTATCCATTGACGACGGTACCGGTTTAGGCGATTGGGCGTCCATGGGCATGGCGGCGACGTTGCCAGACATTGCTCCAAAGAAACCGGCGCCGGCGGCGACGAAATTGTCCGGACACGTTCCGTCTCGAGACGACCCGTTTGGATTGGGGAGTAAGAAAGCTGTTATTACTGCTGCCACACATTCTGCTGCGCCACCACAACCGGAAATGCTCGCCTTTGAAGATTGGCTTTCCGGCGACGTGAGCAACTCGCTTTCGCAAAACCCGCGCAACTCGACCACTGCGACTGGCGATTTAATGGGGGGCTTAAACACCATGCGCAATAATCAAGCGTCCGGAGCGGCCGCCATTGAAGACGCTCGTGCAAACATCTCGGCAAAATCTTTGCATAAAGAATCTGACCGAGAAAAGATGCGCAAAGATGCCGCTTCAGATGCAAAGCTGACACGCGATGTCGTTCGTAACTTTGCAGTGTCTTTGGTTCATCACAAAAATTTCACTCGCAGTTGGAGTTCGGAAGGTACTGGGAGTCGAAAATTTGGCACGACTTGGTTTCCAACGGGCGTAGTTGCCGCGTTTGCGTCGAGTTCAGACGTGTCTAAGTTGTCTAAGAAGGAGCGTATAAACGTTGGGTATTTTGCCTCCTCCAGTCGAGGCGGACCAGCCGCGGATGGGGCGTTCGCGTTCGAAGTTAATGACGGCAGCGCGTTCGCGCTCACGGGTTCGCAAAATATGCCAAGAATGATTGAGCGCTTATTTCCTTTACCGGTTCGCTTTAGACAGATTTTTGCGCAACAGTGGAAATCATCGGGGTTGTTTGCCTGGTTACCGATAGCCCCGCCCGGTCATATCGCTTTAGGCATGGTGTTCACAAGCAGCGCGGAAGCGCCTTCGATTGCGAAAACGAACGTCCGGTGCGTCCCGGAAATATGGTGCGAACGTCCGTCAGTCGCACCTAAAATGGCATGGAGTAACGAAGGGAGTGGCGGTGCACCGTGTTCAATTTGGCGAGTGAACTCGTTGGGTATGTGCTACGCGAAAGTCGGGTTCGATGCTCCACGACCGGAAGAATTGTGGGATATAAAGCGCGGGAATTTAATTCCAGCCGAAGCGTTTAATAGCATTCGGGTTGACGTCAACCAAAACTCGAACTTGCACAATTACAAGACTTCGTACGGAGGGACAGGGATATCCTCGGATTCTCCCGTAGCACCTTCGAGGACTGTTGCGAGAAGCGGTACAGGTCAAGCAAGACAAACTGGATATAGACCGAATCAAGATCATGGTCGTGGCGGGTACGGTGCATCTTCATTGATTTGATGTGATAAATTTTAATCGATTATAAATATTAAACATCATTCATTCATTCATATTCTTACTGCACTCGAGCTTCTTATATTGTCAGAACCTTTTTGACTAAGCTTTGTTCTTCTTTCTTTTCTACTTCGAGGTCTCTTTCACATCACTCACACACACACATAAATAAATTTTTCAAAGCGAATGCCAGCGCATTATCATTCGCCTGGGAAACAATGGGTTATACAACTCTTTTACTTCTCCACTTCTCAGAGGATAAGAACGTATTAGATATTACGCGGCGACAAAATGCCTCGGATGCCAGATTTACCAGACTGAACCGTGCCCGGCGAATTCATCGTCTTGCCCTGTTGGCGCACGCCGGCGTTGGTTGGCGAATAGTGCGCAAACTGTTCCTTAGCGTGCGCGATGCCGGCTTCCATCTCTTGCGCGGCCTTCACCGAATCCGAGGAAATTTGCATCTCACGATCCGCGGCGGTTCTAAATGACGTTCCATTTCTGGCCGCTTGCGCTGCCGCGACCGTTGCCGGCGAGGCTCCAGAGTGCACCTCGAGTTGCGAGTGAATGCTCGCAAACTTCGATTGGATGTGTTCCATTTGTTCCAACTCAGCTTCTAACTTTTGTTGTCTCTCTTCCAAAGCCAATCGGACGTTCTTCACGTTAAATACCAAATCCAAGTTGACGTCGAACGCGTCTTCCATTTCGTTTCTTAAATGGTGCGAGAAGTCGTTCAACAACGGCATCAAGAAGAAGCAGTTGAATTTCAACTCCACAGATTGGACGACATACGTGCGAATGCCCGAATAGATTTGACGAACCAACAAATCGACAACATCTAACGTCACTTCCTTCATGTTACGGTTCCACAAGGTGTTCTCGACCAAATCCATCAACTTTTGATCTTTTGGATTTACTTTAGCCAAGTCTCTCGAAGAGGACGAGGACATGCCCGAGGTCGCCCCCCCGTGCGAGTTCTTCTCGTCCACTCTCGCGTCCGGGTGCAACACCGATCGTAAGCCAGACTTGTTCCCGGAGTGCAACGACCACGTGACAAAGTTCGTGGTGGAGAGTAAATCCTCTCGGCACTTTTCTTGGCACTCTTTTACGCGTTGGTCCACAAACTTGGCAAACGAGGAGCCAATTTTCTTCAAAAAGACTTCGTGTCCGCTTAAAATTCGTCCTTCTTTTTGTAACAAGTACATGGCAACAGGTAACATGCGTCGAGCGATGTGCGCCAAACGGAAACCTAACTGGTGCACGAAAGGTTCAAAAGTATCTTTGGCTCGACTGACGGCAATAACACACGCGGTTCGGGTATAGTTGACCCCATCGTGAACTTCATCCACGCCGCACGCGTTGATGATATCTTCTCTCGAAACTTGCGGGCACTGCACTTCGCCGACGATTTGGCGGAACTCTTCCAAAGCTCTGTGGTATTGCGCACCACCGAATAATCGCATTTCTGCGTTCGGAATCGGGTTTTCGCTGTTCACCGGGCGACCGTCGTTGGAGACAAACGCGCCGCCTCGGATGTGCTCATGCGACAACGTCTCGCCAAACACTCTCGGAGGCGCCGCGAGCGTACCTCTCAACAACTCTGGAATCTTTTCCAAAAAGTGTTGGTAAAACTGTCTCCCTTTCTCTTTCAACTTGTCTTGGTTCATGTCCGCGAGTTCGCCGACGGTTTCTTCCAACTTGTTCGAGGCGTGACGATGTTCTCTCTCGAGCACAGGCACAATCGTCGGGACGTTGTCCAAGTATCTTTGTTGCAACAAACGTTCGAGGAAGTGTCTCAACTGGGACAAACCCGAACGAGCTCGTTCGCTCGGTTCTAATCTTCTGTCTAATCGTCTTTCCAACTCGACGATATCAGCTTGCTCGCGTTGGACAACTGCCTCTCTGAAGTGGTCGTTCGAGCGAAACATGGAGTCTCGGGACAAACCAACTCTCCCGCTTGGCACGGACGTGAAGAACGGACCACCCCCTAACATAGCAGGTGAATCCAACAAGTGCATCGGTGGATGCATGAACATCTCCACATCCGCGGCTCTCGCAAATTGTGGGATTCTCGTATCAAACTTGGTCGAAACGACAACGGTTCGGCGCAAATCTGGGTCGCACTCCATAACTGCCTTCCTCGTCGTCGCGTTCGACCAATCCGAGTTGTCTTCCAAGCACAAGATGATGTAATCTGGGTTTTGCATTTTCGCACGAACCAAGTTCTCGACCATTCTCGATTGTTGTTGCATGCCGTTGAACTTTCTCCCCGGCGCGGCCGAGATCAACCCCGGCGTATCGATGATCGTCAAGTTTGGACAATATTTATATTCAATCTTCACGACGATATCTTTCGCCCAAAACGAATTCTCTTGTTCCAATCTCGCATTTTCGCTCTCAATGAACGCTTGTAACTCCGGCAAGGACAATTCCTCCTCTTTACCCAACGTGTCGTCTTTGACCAAATAGCATCGAGGCTCCACGCAGTTGTGGTTGTACTTCATGTTGATGGCAATCGGTCGTCTGGTTTTCGTCCCGCCTCCGACGTGGTTAAACTGGAAACCCATCAACGCTTCCACCAACGCACTCTTACCGTCCGTTTGGTGACCAACGACTAACACCGCCGGGGAATCGAACGGCTTATCGAATTCTTGCGCCAACGTGTGCAACTGCGAGTACGCCTCGTACAACTTTTCGTTGGACGGATCGAAAAACGCCGGCGCGCCGCTCGAGTTCTTTTGCGGGTTCCAGTACGTGCTTTTGCGCAAGTCTTCCGCGTTTGAAGAATTGTTGCGATTACCACCACTACCTTTCGCGGAGGCGGCGCGCATTTTAGGCGCAGATGGAGCGTTTATAAAGTTGTCCGTTTCGTCAGCCTGTTTGTTTTTACGAATAATTTTCGGTCAGCCTTTGGATTTCTCATAAAAATTTCAAAAATTTTTGAGCAAAAAAGCAGCTCTTTCTCTTTGGGAGAACGAGATACAAAAAAGAAAGAAACAACCAACAACTCTGAATGATCCCGATGCGTCCCGGAAAAAGAAAGGAAGACGAAGAGTGACACCAACAAAGGTTTTATCGCTCTTCCGCGAACGATGATGACGACGACGACGAGACAGTTTGAGTAGTAGTTCCTCACGCGCTGTTGCTTTCTCTGCTCTCTTTCTTGCCCCATAAAATTCAAAAAAATCTAAACGGACAAAAAATGTATCCGTTGTTCTTCATCCCCGAACAACAACAACGCGCAAAAAGAATACACAATAAAAGAGAGAAAGAAAGAACCAAAACCTACCCCATACGCGCTCGCGGCCATATTCACGGCCGAAGACAGCGGTGCCATCGAGCCGGGAGATAATCCTCCGGTTGCTTTTTTCACCCAGCTGTCGGACGTGTTTCTGGACGAAGACATTTGTTTGTTTTTTGTGTCTCGTCTTGTTTTTTTGACGGCAAAATGCTTCTGACCAAGAGAGAGAGGAGGATGACCTGGCATTCATTTTTGAAACCCTAGATATCAACCATCAGACCAATTTTCTCAAACCACACCAAAACACAACTTTATTAACTCTTTCTTTGGTTGGATAACGCTTTAGTAATTAATACTATATACTAATAATCGCAGCACATTTACTACTACGAAGAAGAACGATTTAATAAAAAGCAATTCGCTTAAAAGTTATTATGTTTGCTGCTCAACAATCGATGAGTGCACGCGCGACGTTCCTTTGTGCTCGTCGTCGTTTTTGCGATGGTGGAAATGATGGACAAACACAACAAAAGATGAGGGTACCGACCAAATCCGTAAGAGCGCGAGGATTGATGAAAGTTTCCGTCATGGCGGCGGCAAACTACGATTACGATCTCATTATTATTGGTGCGGGCGTTGGTGGTCACGGCGCGGCGATTCACGCCGCCGAGTGTGGTCTCAAAACCGCGATCGTCGAAGGCGACGTGATGGGTGGGACCTGCGTCAACCGAGGGTGCGTGCCGTCGAAAGCGTTGTTAGCGGCGGCGGGGAGAGTGAGAGATATGAAAAACGCGGACCACTTGAAGCATCTCGGCATTACCGTCGATAACGTTTCCTTTGATCGCCAAGGCATCGCGGACCACGCGGAAGATTTGGTGCAAACAATTCGAGGGAACTTGACGCGCTCGATGGAAGGCGTCGGAGTGGACATCTTAACCGGTAACGCCGGTTTTGTGGATAATCACACGATTTCTTACGGCGGAGCGCCAGGAACGATTACGGGCGGTAAGAAAACCGCGAAGCACATTATCATCGCGACCGGGTCGAAGCCGTTCGTGCCGCCTGGCATTGAGATTGATAACAAAACCGTGTTTACTTCGGACGCCGGTTTGAAATTGGATTGGTTGCCGCCGTGGGTGGCGATTATCGGGAGTGGTTACATCGGATTAGAGTTTTCGGACGTGTACACCGCGTTAGGATCGGACGTCACCTTTATTGAGGCCATGCCGATGATCATGCCTGGTTTTGACAGAGAGATTGCCAAGCTGGCGGAGAGAGTTTTGATTAGCCCGAGAAACATCGACTACGTGACGAACAAATTCGCGACGAAAGTCACGCCGGGTATTCCGGGTGAAAAACCCGTCACGATTGAATTAACCGACGCGACGACGAAGGAAGTCGTCGATGTTATGGAAGTGGACGCGTGCATGGTCGCCACTGGTCGCTCCCCATACACTGCGGGGTTGAACTTGGACAATTTGAAAGTCGAGACGCAAAGAGGATTCGTCCCGACCAATGAAAAGTGCCAAGTGTTGGACACGGACGGGAACGTCATCGAAGGTGTTTGGTGCATCGGTGACGCGAACGGTAAGCTGATGTTGGCGCACGCCGCGAGTACTCAAGGTATTTCGTGCGTCGAAAACATGGTTGGTAGAGAAAACGTCGTCAACCACGAGGCGATTCCAGCCGCGTGCTTTACTCATCCGGAAGTTTCCTTCGTCGGTTTGACCGAAGAGCAAGCGAAAGAAAGAGCAGAGAAAGAAGGTTTCACAATTGCCACGTGCAAGACGTCGTTCAAGGCGAACTCGAAGGCGTTGGCAGAGAAAGAGGCTGAAGGTATGGCCAAATTGATTTACGATCCGAAAACTGGGAAGATGTACGGCGCGTGGATCTTTGGTTTACACGCCGCGGATTTAGTGCACGAAATCTCCAACGCGATTAACAACGAGCAAACGTTGTACGACTTGAAGTTTACCACCAAGGCGCACCCGACGTTGTCGGAAGTCGTGGAAGAGTTGTACCGAGGCGCGCACTTGGAAGGAGGCATGCCGAGCCAAAAGCTTGCTCCGGCTCGTTAAAAGGTTTACGATTTGATTGATTAATACTACTAAACGACTACACTACTACTACTATTATTATTACTACTCGACTGAAATACGAACAATTCACTAATAGAAGTCGGATAATTTCTCCTGTAACTTTTCAATGTCACCACCTAAATCGACGTCCATGGCTTCCATCGCCACCCGTATGGTTTTCGTCTTCCCGCTCTTCGAGTTCTTCCCCGGTAAGTTATCCACCCCGCCTTCTCCGAAATACGTCGGCCACAACGCCTTACCCGCGTCGGTATCCACGAGCCATTCGTAAATATCTTTCGCTCGTTCTTTCAAATCGTCATCAAACTCGTATTCGAAATCGGTGAACCTCGCGAACGACTCTATGGCTGCCCCCGACGGTTGACATTTAAACTCGAACATTTTCTCAAAACACGACGCCACGTCTGCGAAGGACTTCTCCTTAATTCTCGCGTCTATAATCGCCACGAACCAGTTCGCGGTCACGATTCCATCCAAGCTCGACTCCTTCTCCGACTCTTTAGTCTCCTTCTTCACGAAATCGATGATTTGTTCGCACAATTCCCACTTGTTCGCTCTCCCGCACCCGACTAAAATCGCTTTATACCCGTCCAACGTCATCGAGCGTTTGATTTTGTTCAAGAACAAATGCGCCGGCACGTTTTGATCGTTCGATTTAAACAGATACAAAAGCACTTCCGAGAGAAACTTCTCGTCTAAATCTTTCTTGCCGACCGTAAACGTCGTCTCTTCCCCGATTTCTTTGCTCACGTCGTTCCATTTTTTTCTCGCTTCTTTCGAGATGTTTTTTTCCCACTCTTCGTAATCGGTTACAACATCTTCATCATCTTCATCCAAAATCTCCGCTTCCACGGGGAACGACTTTGACGCTTTTCCCTTCGAGGCTTTTGTTTGCGCGGAAAAGGAGGCATTATCAGCATTAGCAGCAGGGAAGGAGAATAAAACATCGTCGATTTCGTTTCGTTCGTTTTTGAAACTAATACTACCGTTGCTGTTGTTATTCTTCTTCTCTTTTTCTTCTTCTTCTTCTTCTTTAGCGCTGTGTTCGGAGAAGGAGGAATAAAAGACGAAGAATTGTCGCCGAAGAAATCGAGGAGACGCCGTTGGTCGTTGTCCTCGCCGAAGCGACGACGACTTTTGAAGAAGAAGAGCGCGAGAAGAAGAAGAAGCAACACGATTACAACGACAACACCAACTTAAATGCGTCATCTTTAATTGAAAGAAATTTGTGAGAAAAATAACGAGAGAAATCATCTGTCTTGTCAGCACAAAACGACAGAGACAAAAAAAAAGCAAAAAAACGGTTGGTTGTTTTGTTCTCTCCATTATATAATTCTTTTATGACGATGGATGCTCTTGACTTTGTTGTCTCTTAATCTGCGGGGTAGAAGATGACGCGCTTTCCTCCTTTCTCTTTTCCTCCCACTCCAAAAACGCGCCTTCTCCTTCTCTTCTCTCTCCTCTTTTTTTTCACGGGAGGATCGAAATCGGTTTTATCGTCGTCGTCCGATGATGATGATGATGATCTTCTTCAGCATCATCGCGACGTCCGAGATACAGCGCTCTCGCTGCTCGTGAACGACCGCGACGTGACGGAGACGGACAGGTACGACAAAAGCGCTCGCACAAGTTTCTTCTTCTTGACTTCTTCTTTTTCTTCTTTCCACGTCGTAATCGACCTCTTTGAGCTGACCAAGAACAAAACGTATTAACTTTTTCTTTCTTTCTGAAAACAGTTACGTGTATACCACGTTGGCGATGCCGGAAACTGCGCACTCGGTGACTTCGTTCGAACCGGTCGCAGATATGGCCGTCGTGCATCACATGCTCTTGTTCGGATGCCGAGAACGAGAAGCGTCCAAAACGTTAAAAAAAATCCGAGTCGGCGGGATGTTTTCTTCTTCTTCTTCTTCTTCTTCTTCTTCTTCTTCTTCTACAAACGGCGGCGAAGGAGAACCGAGAGGCGCGGTGTGCGCGAACGAGGACGAGCAGGAGGCAGTTTTGTTCGCGTGGGGGAAGAACGCGGCGCCTTTGCACATGCCGCAAAACGTCGGGTTCCGCATCGGCGGCGGCGAGGCGAGGAATACGTTTAATAGCTTAGTACTGGAGGTGCATTATTTAGATGCCAATGGTGCTATAGATAGTAGTAACAATAGAAACGGGAAGAGTGGGGTTATCGTGCACGCGAGGAAAGGATTTCCGATCTCCTCGGCGGCGACGTTGGTGTGGGCGACTGGATTTCATTTGCCGCCCGGGAAAGAGGAGGTTAAGGTAGAGGCGACGTGCGTGTACGACCAGCCGAGAGCATTGAAAGCGTTTGGGTTTCGAGTGCACACGCACGAGTTAGGGAGGAGGGTGACTCTTGAGCGAATGGTCGGTGGCGCTGGCAGAACAGGAAATCGCGAGAGACAGAGTAAAGGCGTATTGCTTTTAGAACGGGACCCGCAGTTGCCGCAAGAGTTCGAGCAAATCGCGGAGAAGAAATTAATCATCGCTCCAGGCGATGTTTTGAAAACGACGTGTTACTTTAACACCATGTCGAGGACAGCGGTAACAAAAGCCGGGTGGGGGCACACGAACGAGATGTGCAATTTATATCTCATGGTACACTCGGACGAGCCGGCGAGTTTGTCGTGCATGAGCAAAGGAGGCGCGCCGTTTGATACTTCCATCGGTACCGGGTCGTCGGGAACACAGTCGTTCATAGGAACGAGACCTTTCGCGACGGATTTAAAGATATCTAAATCTAATCCGCCGTTGACGGTAAAGATGAACGTTCGCGATAAAGAGACGTTTAGGATTGGTCAAGTCGGCGGCGTGGTCGTCGAACCGGGTGGAGAGTTCGCGTGGGTCTTTCACAGAGGTCCGAAAGTTGTTTGGGACGAAAACAGCTTCGACGTTGAAACGAACGAGTACGTAGGCTCGAGAACGCCAATCGATGTCGAAACAATTCTCAGAATTCATTTAGTCACCGGCGCGATTGATCGAAAATTTGGCAAAGATAAACACTTCATGCCGCACGGCATTTCCTTATCGCCGGACGCAAAAGAAGTTTGGGTGACAGATTGTGGCTTGCACCAGGTCATCACGTACGATGCGATCACCGGTAAAATGTTGAATGAGTTTGGAACGGCTATGCAACCGTTTCGGAAAATGCCCAATTCGGAAGGACAACATCACGGCGTGCAAGGCTTTTGCAAACCAACTGCGGTGGAAATTTTAGCTGATGGGTCGTTTTTTGTCGCGGACGGGTATTGCAATCACCGCGTTGCCATATACAACGACAAACACGTGTACGTGGGCGATGCAATCGTGCGAGACGAAATGCAATTAAACGTACCACACGCGTTAGCGATATCGATGGATGGTACCGAACTCGCCGTCGCGGATCGAGAGAATTATCGCGTCATGCTTTTCGACATAGTCGTCGACGCTGAAGGCGGAGGTGAAGTTTCTCTCAAGGAAAGAGCAAAAATCGATGTTCGCGAACATGGATTACCGTACGGACTGAGCGCTGTCAAAGCGAACGATAAGCAATTGGCTGGTTATTACATCATGACTTGGAATCGAAAAATCAACGAGCAATCGACGGTGAAAATTTTATCTGCGTGGCCCATGGATCTTGGTAACCCTCGAGAAGATATCGTCGACGGTAACGCTATTTTCGACATTGCGAGTTTTGACATCGAAGGTGGCGCAGAGTACACGCAATATCCGCACGGCATTTCTGCATGGTCCGGCGCGGGAACAACCAAAACGTCGCGAAGTCAATATTATGGGAAGGATGGCGGCTCGCTCCTTCGAAGAAACGGCATCGACATTCTCATCGGTTACACTCGTGACTTGATCGATACGAACGAATCGAACCTAATAGAATGGTTTTTAGGCGTTGCCGTCGACGACGCCGAATCGACGGAAAACAGCGCTTTAGTCGATTTCGTAAACGTTTCGGAATCGAACAACGAGTACGCCACCGATCTCGCGTTCATCGCGGTATTGATGCTCTTTTCATTCTTCATCTTCCACGCGACGTTAGCCGGGTTCAATCGAGTCGTTTCCGTGGATAAGTCAAATTAGATTATATACATACAGAGAGAGAGAGAGAGAGAGAGAGAGAGAGAGAGAGAGAGAGAGAGAGAGAGAGAGAGCATATATAGAGCATTAGAGTTGTAGTAGGTACACGTAGAGAGAATTTAGAAGTATTTTTGTATACTTTTTATGAGCTGAGTAATCAGTTTTTGCTTCAAAGTTAAGCTCTGACAAACACAGAAAGAAGAAGAAGAAGAAGAAGACAAAGAAGAAGCGATCACACGATGCGCCCTTCTATCCTTCTCGCATTCCTTCTCCTCGTCTTCGTCGAATTCGCGTGTACCGGAGAAGCGTTGAACGGCGGCGACCGCGCCGGCGCCTTCATCGGTTGGCACGGCGAAATCACTCGCCCTTCCTCTTCGTCGTCGTACCTCGCGCGCCCGGGTTTTGGCGCGAATACTCAGCGAGATGACGACGAGAACGACCATCAATCCACGAGAGTCAAGCACCCGTCCATTACGTATGAAACTTTAGTCATGAAAGACCACAAACCGAAACCATCGCATCACGCGTCGTCTATTTGTGAGATTTCTTCAGGGCAGTTTCTCGTGAGTTGGTTTGCGGGGCAGTTCGAGAGCAAACCGGACGTTGGTATTTACACGGCGCGATATCAAAACGGGAAATGGAGCGCGCCAGAGTTGATCGTGCACCCGAAAGGCGTTCCTACGTGGAACCCGGTGTTGTTTAAAAGGTCGAATGGGGATTTATTTTTGTTTTATAAGCACGGACGAACGCCGGCAAATTGGAAAGGGTATTACGTGAAATCGAGAGACGGAGGGAACACGTGGTCTTCGTCCGTGGCGATGCCGAACGGGATTGTCGGTCCGGCGAAGAATAAACCGTTAGAGTTGGACGATGGCACCATTTTATTGCCGAGTAGTCGAGAGTTTGGCGCGAGAGGGAAGGATTGGGAGATTGTAGTTGAGGCGATGACGATGGAGGACGAGTTCAAGACGTACGCGAAGTTCGCGGTGAACGAAAAAGGCGGAGGGGCGAGCGTGCAACAGAGAGTGATTCAACCGGTGTTTTGGAAGCAAAGCATGCTCGCAGGAGACGCGGCGAATGGCATACGGATGATGGCCAGGAGTAGGAGTAGTTATGCGGTTGCCGCTGTCGGAGATAGCACCGGACGAATTTGGACCGACGCGGTATTTTCGCAAATACCGTGTCCGAATACCGGTTTCGATGTCGTAAAATTGCGAGACGGACGATTGTTGATTGTGTATAATCACTCGTTCAAACACGCCATCGCGGGACGAGGCGTGTTAGCGTTAGCGGTGTCACACGACGACGGGGACACGTGGGAACGCGTCATGCGTTTAGAAGATAGCGGAGGGCGATTGTTAGAGTTTAGTTACCCGGCGATTATACAAGCGAGCGACGGGATGGTGCACGTAACGTATACGTGGAGGCGTGCAAATATCAAGCACGTGATCATAGATCCTTCAAAGATTCCAACGGCAAGCGACGGGAAGAAGCAAAAATCGAATGGTGAGATCATGTTGGGTGGGTTTGAAAAGTTACCGAAATCAATCACTCGAGAAATAGTTTGATGAAATATTATTATACTTCTTCATTTTTGCTTGAACCCCCAAAACCAAAAAAGACCATTTTCACGCAACGAAGGAATTTGAGCTTTTTTGGCTGCTCGAAAAAAAAAGCAGATAAAGTTGCCAAGCCGTCGCCATTACAATCACACACACTACTACTTTACTACGTAAAATAAAATAAACATGTCTTTCACTCTCAGTTGCTCCACCACCGTTCGCGTGAACGCCACCATGGCGAAATCCAGCTTGAAGGTGCGTCTGATAAATGTCGCGTGCGGTGTTGCTCGCGCGCTTTAGAAATTCCTCTTTTTTTTCGCATTTGCGCGTCGTCGTCGCGGTGGTCACGGCTGGATTCGCGTAATCTGTCGATGATTTTAGGTGGTTGCGGACGTGAATCGGCGCGCAGACCGCGAAAATCACTCGCCGTGGATGTTTTTACGTCCAAATCGCGCGACCTGTGCGAGAGTGTGCCGTTCCAACGCGTCTCTTCATCCCGTTTTACGAAATTCTAACCCTCAAATTGCGCAAATTGAGAGAGAGAGGTTTTTGGTAGAGGAGGAGAGAGAGAAAAAAACTTAGCCAAAAGCTGGGGTGGTTTTTCTTGGGGTGGTTTTTTGTTTTCTGCACGCGCGCGCACATTTTTCTCTCCTCTCTCTTCAGCTTTATGTAGTAGCATTTCCAATCGACCCCTGCATGTGCTGACCTTTATATTTCATTCTCTTTCACTCCGATATACCGCGTCGTTTATAACAGGCTAAGCCGACGAGAGGTGCCAGAATCGCCTTGAAATCTGCCAAGACGGACGAAATCATTGAATCGATGAAAACGCTCACCCTCATGGAAGCCTCGGAACTCGTCGCCCAAATCGAAGAAACGTTCGGCGTCGATGCCTCCGCGCCGGCGGGCGGCGGTATGGTCATGGCGGCTGGCGCGGCCGCTGGTGGTGGTGAAGCGGCCGAAGCAAAGACGGAGTTTGACTTGGTTATCACTGAAGTCGCCGCGGACAAGAGAATCGCGTGCATTAAGGTTGTCAGAGGCTTGTCCGAACTCGGCTTGAAGGAAGCGAAGGACGCCGTGACCAACTTGCCGTTCACTTTGTTGGAAGGTAAGAAGAAGGAAGATTGCGAGGCGGCGCAAAAGACTTTGGAAGAGGCTGGCGCTAAATCCGAATTGAAGTAATTCTTTACTCTGTAACGAGAGAATTACATTCAATTTAATTTAGACCATGTTTATTATTTCGTCGCGCACTCGCTTTCGAGAGTTTGAAGAGAAAGGAGAAGAGCGAGGATGGGAGAGTGGCTGTCCGGCGCTTTCTCGCTTCGCTCGTTAAATCTCTAAAGCTCGACAAACGTTTGAAGAGAGAGAGAGAGAGACGTGTAATTTGCTTTGATTCTTAGTCCTACCTTAGTCTCTATATATAACTATAAATATAACCTTTTACTATATACTACCTCTACTTCTACAACGAATCTCTTTAATCTATGATACTATCTCTCTTCTCTCGTTCTCGCCGCTCAAAGAGACAAGAAGGACGCTTTAATTTCCAACAACTCCTCTCTCGCGTCGTTGATCGTTTGTATACAATTTTCCAATCCTACGGTCGTTTCTTTCATCGCGTTTTCAAACTCAATCTTTGTTGGCTCCGGAGCTTCTTCGCAGCACTTTCTTTGCCCTTCGTACGCGTCGTTCTTCTCGCCGTCGACGTACGTCGCCCACGACGGCTTCAACGCCGAAGCCGACGAGGCGTTTTCTTTCTCCTCTTCTCGTTCCTCCCGCTCTTCCTCTTCCACGTACCCGTCCTGTTGCCACGACCAATTCTTCATCTCGTAGTGAGTCTTCAACGCCATCTCCACCGTCGTCAGTCGTAACTTCTCCTTCTCTTGTTCTTGAACCGATTTTAAGAGCTGAAAACACACTCGCTTTTCGTCCTCTTCTTCTTCTTCTTTTTCTTCTTCTAGTTCGTCGCCGAGATATTGCAAAACGCGCTTCAACTTCCCGTTCAGCTCGTTCATGTCCGAAGCAAACGCGGCTAACGATTCCTCGTATTCCACAAAAGCGACGGACGACGACGACTCTCCTCTCTCTCCTCGGCGTAAACGTTCTAAAACGTCCCCGTGAGCACGTTTCACTTGAGAGTACATCTCCGCTCGAGATTCAAAAGCACCCAAAGCGATATCGATGGCTTCGGACACGGACGAAACGCAAGTTGTTCCATCTTCTTCTTCTTCATCGGAGGAGATAGACGGAACTTTCGCTTCGTGTCGGTGTTTTAGAGTCGTCCACTCTTTTTCTTCTTCTTCTTCTTCTTCTTCTTCTTCTTCTTCTTCTGCGGTCATCGTCGTTTTGTGAGGGAGAGAGAATTCTGTTGCTTTTTTATACCGTCTGTTCGTTGTGTGATGTGAGATGTTTGAGAAAAATTTCTTCGCGAGCTCGAAAGAAGTTTTTCAAAAAATTCTTTCAACTGTTTCTTTCACACATTACACACACACAACACACAACACACACACACAACACACGACACACACACACACACATCGTCGTCGTCGTCGTAATACTACTACTAATAATAATAATGGCACCGAGAACGCCTTCGTCGGTCCATCCTCCCGCGAATGATGATGTGAACGAGCGAGCTGTGCGAAAAGTTGAGCTGAGTAAATATCACTTAGAATTCCAAGCTGAATTGCGGGACAGTCAAATGCGGGACATGGAAATGAACAGGTTGCGTCACCAAGAAAGAATGAAAGAACGAGATATTGAGCACGCGCGAAAGTTGAAAGAAGACTTGGATTGGCACGAACAAAATATGAAGAAAGACCGATCGGAAAAAGAACAAAAGATGGAGTTGGAACGAGAAATGTTAAAATTGAAAAGAGAACAGCTGGAATTTGAACGAGAACAACTGGCGTTTGAACTCGAACGAGATCGAAAGAGGAGTAAAACGAATTAACAGCATGGATGTTCAGGAAGATTATGACATCAGCGACGACGAGGAGGAGTATACTACTGATAACGAGAAGTTCGCTTTACTCGCAGACGAGGACATCGAGCGGTCGATTAAGCCCAATTTTTATCAGCGGTGTCGAGAGATTCGCAAAAGTAACCAGGACGTTTTGAATCGAATGAGAAGCGTTTACGTGGATCATGCGTTCGTACAGGAGACCATAGAGAAACTCGGAGGAGAGCAGACTTTGCCTGCTGTCTTTGCGAATTTGCGGTGCGGCGCGTGGTATACGGATTTACGGAAAGCAAAAACGTGTACTTTTAAATCCATCGACGGGCATAACTTAAATCACCAATTTTCGCAAAGTCGGTTGAATACGCACGTTTTGTTAGAAGCGAGTCGAGGTGGATCAGCATCTAAAGTCATCATAGTGGACGCGACGAAGAGTAAAACGAAACGGTTTCCAGACGCTTTGGCCAAGACTGTTCCGATATGGTGTGCGACTATTAATCGAGCGTGCGAAGTGATTGTAAAAAACGCTCGGATTGAAAAAGATGAATTTCCGGATTTCTTGAGCGAAAACGAATTACACGCGATTGAGACGAAAATGGCGTCGTTCGTGGAGACATTTTTGAGCGTGGTTCCCGAGACACACTTCGCGGAGATTAAAGAAGGTTTGGAAAAGTCTGGACCGCTTCACTGTGAGTACGTGTGTAGGAACAACGTGGAGAATATCGTCGCGAGAAGCGCAAATCGGGAAAAAAAGAAGGCGACGGCTTTGTATCTTCTGAGCGCCTCGATGCCGCTGACGAAATCCGGAGAGAGATGTAAATTCGAACTAGGTAATAAGACGGTATCGTACAATTACTTTCCGGGTGCCGCAGACGACGAGGAAACGTGGGCTTTCGATTTGACACCAAAGCAGTTCCAACGACACATGGAGAAGTTTGTTTCGTGCGAAAGCACGAAAGCGTGCGAACGTTTAATCAGAGAAGTGATACAAACGGGCAGCGAGGATGACATGGACGGGAATGAAAATGAGGATGTGTTTATATCCTTAAAAGATGCTTTAGACTCAAATGTATACGTTGGAACGTTTCAAGCGCTTCTCAATGGGAACGCGAGAGAGGAGGATGTTCACGCGGTTTTATACGTTGGTTTAAAACACTCGCCCAATTTTTCAGTCAAGCGCGAAGACACGAAGGACTATTTACACGTGCCTTTAAAGTTTGCTAAGCAGAAAAGAGGTGATATAGAAGAAAAATTACCGATATGCGTGGAGTTTTTGATGAAACATGCAACCACAGAAGGTAAAAATACGGGCGTTTTCGTGTGTTGCGACGATGCGAAAGATCTCTCGATTGCAGTCATCGCTGCGTTTCAGTTGGTCAAGAACAAAGCACACTTACCGGTAGACTTTACGAAAGAAACAGTCAGAAAAGTTCTGCTGCTGATCGCGACTCAACATTCGATTGCTAATCCTTGTCAAGGCACTGTGAAGCAAGTGTATGCGTACGTGGTGACGCTGATAAAACAAACAACGATAAGTGCACATAGAAGAATAGAACCACGTGAGGAAATATAATGAATTAGAATAGTACATACATACATAGTAATATCGCAGTTTTCTCTGTCTAAACGCAAAGTCTGTACGTCACATACCTCCCCGCGGTTTCACTCGGTCTAATAATTCTCACGACTTGCCCTCTACGCATCCCATAATATCTCGCCACGGGGTCGTGCAATTGAATCCTCGGCAACTGCGTCTCTCTCACTTTATATCTTTCCAACAACGTCTTCTTCTCCTCATCGGTTAGCAAAACATGTTTGGGAACTAAAATATGGTCGGTAATATTCACCAATAACTCCGTCTCTTGAAAAGTTTCGATGATGAACTTTTGTTGCTGCACCTCCAACAGCGACTGCTTCGCGAACGGCGTCAAGGAGCTTCTAATCACGATAATCGCTCGCATAACGTTCTCCTCTCGCATTCTCTTCGCGTAATCTTTAATCATCTTCACCCCGACTTTCTCTTCCTCCGGGAAAAACACGAATATGTTTTCCGACGGATCGTCTCTTTTCGGAACCATAATAGTTAAATGCTCTCTCGACACTTCCCCGAATTCCTCCAAAAACGAATCCTTGTCTCGTTCCAACTCTTTTTGGGAAACTAAATACCCGCGAGAGGCGAGCATTTTAGAGACGGTTTTCCGTATTCTAAACAGTTTCGTTTTGCTATCTTGTTGTATCATTTTTGTTTATTTGCTTATTTGTTTATTTGTTGTTGTTGTTGTTCTTATTGTGTGTATTCGCCGCTAGCCGTCAATTTTACAACCTCACGACTCTGTTCTTCTCGCTCTGAATAATATTTCTATCTCAAACTCTCTTTGGAAAAGAAATTTGCCCTCTTTTCTCTCGTATTCGACAGCTGCTCGATGACGATCGCTTTTATATCGCGAGTAGTGTAAGCGAGTGTGTGTGTTTTGACGCGTCGTGCAAAATTGAATGACGATCGGGAGTCGTTTTTAATGGCGAGGAAGAAGAGCCCGAGGCAGCAGCGAAAAAGTAAAAACGAAAACAAAAGGAAAAAAATGAAACGCGCAAGCGCAACGTACACACATTAATACGCATTCTACGTAAATTAAGCTCTTCTATACGTCAAAACTTCTACACATCTATCTAATTCCTGATTCTACGCGAAACGAACGCTCTCTTTCTTTTTCATTTCGCCAACTGGAGCGTTCACTCGTAACTTTTCCATGGCTTTCGCGACCACTTGACTCGCGCTTTGTTGAAAGCGCTTGCTCTCGGTTTTCGGTAAAACAAAGTCTTGAACAGAGAGGTTGTGCTGCTGTTTTTCCGGGTCGTCGTTTTGATTATCGAGTAAAGTATTCTCCGTGGCGCGTTTGACGACGTCTCGTGCGGCGGCTAGAGCGAAAACGCCGGCGGAGCGACACTGCTCGTCGACGCCGCGAGCGTTTTCGATTCTAGCGATGGAGGTGATTTTCTCAATCGCGGCAAAGAGTTTGGACGTTTTCGTTTCGTGACGTTCTGCTCTGTCACTATCGTCGTCCTCCTGATTGTGACATTCTTGTAACGAGAGCATCAATTCTTCCTTAGCCATGATATCTGGCACAACCATTAACGCTCTCGCGCACGCTACCAACGCGCTCGACCGGACGCTCGGATTGCAGTGCTTCAACAAAAACGAGTCGTGTTTGGTGAGCGTCGCGAGCGTTGCCAACGAAGTATTAAAGGAGTTGACGGCGTTTTGTGTCCGGCAGCAACATTCGCCGATGCAATCAAACATTGCGGATAAAACTATAGCTTCGCTACCTATGGAGGAAGATAAATCGGCCATTTTTTCTAACTGGGATGATAACGAAACCAATAACGGGGCGACGATTGTCGGACCTATGAGCGCCGAACGAGTTCTATGGCCGGTTCGCCCGATACCTCTGTTTTGGTTTTCCAAAGTCTTCGGAGCGAACACGCGCGTTTTACCGCTCGTTGCAGCAATCGCTGATTTTTCGCTTTCTCCTGGCTCGAGAGAAGCGCTCGATGATGGAGGAGGCAATGCCGATAACGTCTTCGCGGCTTGCGCGATGCAACTCAAAACCTCCAGTTTATGACTCGAATCGCAACTCGTTCCATCGAACGCATGACCAATGGCTGTTGGAATAGACTCTTCCGGAGCGTTTTCAAACAATCTCGTTAAACCGTTCATGCGCGATATTTCGAGCGCTTTCACCGAAGGCGTCGGTGGATTCGCGTGTAATAGCGCGATTGAAAACTGACCAGCTACGGAAAAGAGTTCATCTGGTGCGGTTTCAAACATTTCTGCTAATGCATACACGGCACCTTCCTGTGCGTCTGCTAAATCTGCATCGGCAATGTGTTGGGAAGGTTTGACGCGCCGCAAAGCGTTCAAAGCTTCGCGCAAAGTTCGCGGTTTTGGAAGCTGTTTTAAATGCCGCTTCAAATTCTTCGCGTTCGAATTCTTCTGCGTGAGCTCGTCGTCATCATCCGAGTCGATATTGTACGCTCGAAACTCTTCATCGTCCTCTTCAGAGTCGTCCTCTTCATCTTGCTCGTCTACTTCTTCGATATCGATGGTTGGTCCTTTCTCTCTTTTGCTTTCCCCTTCGACAGTTTCCGCCTCGTAAAAGGAAGATGGTAACACTTTCGACGCGTCGTATTCACCAAGTGTCACTTTCACGTTTGATTCCCACTCGGCTTCGTTCGCGCTTCGATATCCATCGTCGTCGTCGTCGTCGTCGTCGCCTTCATCTGGATCGAGAAGGTCGGTATCGCCATCTACCGGTGCGTTCAAATCCAACATCGTTGGATTTTCTGTGTTCATGGCCAACGAAAATTGTTTGGCGATTCGCGACGCGTGCGCGCGATTTTGTGCCGAGGACGATTCTAATCGAGACGATATGCCGTCGACAATGTAAGACGTCATCGTCGTGCCATCGTTGAATTTTCCACTTTCGATGCCGTTGACGAACTTTTCCCACGAAGCGCCGGAAGATTGCGATAGGATTAATGTCGCGTTTATAATAGCCGCCAAGTGGCCCTTCGCTTTCGCTGAGCTCCCGACGACAAACTCTTTCGACGCCCATAACTCGCACGCGCTCACTATAATCGCGTGTTTGAAGTCTTCAACGCTCACATTTTCCGATGCGATTGCTCCGGCTTCGTCTCCGTTTTTTTCATCAGCGAGATAATCTGTGGGTAAAGGATTAACAATCAACAGACGAAGCAGCGACGGGAGCACATTCCTTGGACACCCTTTTCCAAGTAGCAACTCCTCCCCCATGAAGTATCTGGTCGTTTCACACTTCCAAAATCTCAGCTTTAACATCTGACGAAGCACGCGTTCGCAGTCGCGACTGGCGCTTGTGTATTTTTTCCTCCCGAAAACGTCAACAACAACGCTTTCGATTACTTTGCAACACGCCCGCGTATCTGATATCGAGTCTATTACGCGTGCTAGACTCTCATCCTTTTGATCAACGAACTTTTTTCCATCTTGTTCTTCCCGTTCTTCTTCTCTAAAATGAACAAAAGCAATCGCATTCGCGCACTTATCCGCGTATCCTCTTCTAGACAAAATTTGTAAACACGTCGACGCGAGAACAATGCTTCTACTTGCGTTCTTATCACTGCTATGCATTTCTCTATCGCGCACTCCCTTCCGATGCGGTAACAGACAACATCCCCTGGCAAACATTTCCACCGCTCCAATCTCTCGTTCTTTTTCTTTTTGATGCTCTTCTAAAACTAGACGCTCGTACAAGCGTTTCTTCAAGATTAAATCGGCGCGTTCGCACGCGTTTAAAAGCGTCCGCATTTCCTCCGAAGCGCGCTCTAGATCGCAATAGTACTTCTGGGCGTTCGTTTCGTTCGCAGCTTCTTCACTATCCCGTAAAAATTCACCCGTCTCGAAGAACGACGTCGCCGGCGCGTCGGACGTCGTCGAGCTACATTCCATCTCTACGCACTCCTTGAACATTTCCGCCATCGCTTTATTCGCGTTTTTTATTCGCGAATCGCTCACATCTGCGTTTAGCATCGCGTTCACGAAGTGCTCCTTCGGCACGATCTGTTCCCACGCTTTGCGCAGCGTATCATTTTTGGTATTCTTCTTATTAGAAATATCTTCATCAGAGACTTCTTTCTTCTTCTTCTTTAACTTCTTCTTCTCGTGCGTCGTCGTTTTTTCTGCGATAACCGTCAGCAGCTCTTCCACGCCCGCGAATACATTCGTTTCCTCTCTCCTTCTTCTTTCACTTCTTCTTCGTAAATCTCTGTATCTCTCCACGCGTTTCTTCTCTAAACTCAAGTACTCTTTTCGCTTCTCTTTGTCTTCTTCTTTGTCTTCGTCGTCAAAGAAAATCACCAATCTGGTCACGTCCTCCAAAACTGAAATCGTTTCTTCTTCTTCCGTCGTCGTTTCTGTCATTTTCAATCGCTCCGCGCAGTAAGAGTAGAATTCAGAGAAGAAGTCAATCGTCTTATCATCGCAGTAATCGTCTTTTCCGTTTCGCGTGGTTGTTGTTGTTGTTTTCACCATCCTCATCATCCACACATATATATTATGATGAAGAGTGAGTGGAATTTTTGAGAAGAAAAAAAAAGGCGCAAAACAGTCGTTTTGGAGCAAAAAAGCGTCAGAGCGGCGGCGAATCCACAACACACACAACAACTCTTTTTGCGTCGTGCTCTTATAGAGAGAGAACGAGAGTATGGGAGGAAAGAAAACGAAACGAGACGATGATGTGACGAATGATGATGTGGAGGCGAAAAAGCTGGCAAAGAAACGAGCGAAGAAAATGAGGAAGATGAAAGAGCAGGACGACGACGACGAGAATAACAACGGGTATAACAATTTTGAGGTTCCCGATGCGGACGACGACGAGTACGAAGGAGGGTTTGAAGACGACGGTAATACTACTACTACTAGGAAAGAAGAAGAAGACAAAGAAGGAGAAAAAGATACACAAAAAGAGGAGAAGAAGAAGCCGCCGAAACCTGGAGAGTTTCCACTCTCGAACACGAAAGTGTACATGGGGAACTTGTCCTGGCAAATCGACGACGAGAGTCTCAAACACGCGTTCGTGGATATCGGCGAGATTAAAAGCATCGTCTGGATGGAAGAAAAGTTGACGAAGAAGTTCTTAGGCGCCGGAGTCGTCGAGTTTCACTCCGAAGAAGAGGCGACGAAAGCGGTGGAGAATTCCGGGAGGATGGTTTTGAAAAGAGAGTGTAAAATACGGCGTTGGGAGCAAAGAGGGAACACCGCGGAGGAGAGGAAAGCGGCGGCGGAGAGAGGCGAGTCGTTGCCGAATAGCAATCAAAAAGAAAAGTACAAGAAGAAGTTTCCAGAGATGGGCGAAAAACCTCACGGATGTTACACGTTATTCATGGGAAATTTAGACTTTAACATGACGGACGACTTCATATGGGATTTCTTCAAGCAAAACGCCGGAGTGGAAATGATTAAAGTGAGGTGGTTGGAAAACCGAGAAACCGGGGAGTTTCGAGGACAGGGATACGCCGACTTTAAAAAAGACGAAATCGACCAAGCGGCGACGTTACACAACACGCCGTGTATGGGCGGTAGGCCGATAAAGTTAGATTGGCAAGCTCCTAGAGGCTCTCGTTGAATAAATATCTTCTACGTCAATTACATGCGCGCTAACTTTTGCCGAAATTCTAATAAGAACTTCTTCTTCTTCTACTCTTTCTTATCGGTTTTTGCGTCCTCTTGTTTCTCCTCTGCCAGCGCGACTTGCGGACACGAATCGTCCACGGCGAACAAATCGTGTAAAGCGATGATTGGCGTCATCAAAAGTCTCGCGATGTTTGTGTCATCGTCGTGTTCGTTTATTTCATTGTCACTCTCGTAGTAATAATGCTGTCGATTTCTGACGCAAAGCGCCATTTGAAACAGAGGCAAATACGCCAACGACCCGTAAAACATCCTTCGGGCGCTCGTGATGTTCGCTTTTTGACGAAACATGAGCGCCGTCGCGACGAGCGGCGCACCCAAAGCGACCGCTTCGTACCGAAACGAAGAATCTTTAGAAACTAAACCAACATTTGCGGCGATAAATCCAAGAGGTAAAAGCATCAACGAATTCCGAACCGCCACGTTCGCGGCTCTTCGCAATGTTGGATCAAACGAAGGGTGCGTCAACATTCGATACCCGCCTTTAATGTAATCATCTCTACCCATAGTCGCTAGGGCCATAAAGTGCGGCATTTGCCACAAATACACCGCTAAAGGAAGAACCATGCCTTTGGCGAAATTCTCTCCTCCTAAGAGACTTGAACTACTACTACCACTACTACTACTGCTACTACTACTGCTACTACTACTACTGCTACTGCTCCAACCGCTCGTATCATCGTTGTTCGATATCAACTTCAAATCTGCCGCCGCCGCGTATCCCATCATCGGCGGAATCGCTCCCACGACCGCCCCTACCCACGTGTTCAACCAGTGCACTTGCTTCAAAGGCGTGTATACGAACGCGTACAACAAAATATTTCCACCACCTAACATCGCCGTCGTCTCGTTCGTATATTCGTTCAAATACCACGTCCCGGAAATCCCGCTCGCCGCCGCGAACGCAATCGCGTTCCCTAACGACAACCTCCCGCTCGGCAAAGGTCTTCGCATCGTCCTCGCCATCATCCCATCTTGCTTCTTCTCCAAAATTTGGTTCAAACTGTTCGCGGAAAACGCGCACAACGCCGTCCCGAAAGAGGCGTTGAGTATCGTTTTTATTTTCTCTTCATCCAGAAGAACAAATTGATGCTGCTGATACTGCTGATACTGCTGCTGCAGCCACGACGAGGAGAAGGAGGAGGAGATTGAGGAGTTCTTCTTCTTCTCTGTCGTCGTCGTCGTTCCCGTTGTTGCAGGAGGTTGTTGGGTGCCTAAAACCGCCCCAGCCGCCGCCGTGCTGACGACGAACACGCTCAGTTTAAACTTTGATAAATCTTTGTACGATTGGACGACGTTTTTTATTTTCATCATCGTATTCGTTTTCATCCGTTGATGATGATGATGACGATGAAAATGATGATGTTTTTGACGACTGTAGTATTCTTCTTACAACTCGTTGTCTGTATCGTCTGAATCGTCGCAAAAAAAGCAGAGCTTCAGAAACGAGTAATAAGACTTCTTTCGTTCTTCTTCTTCTTTTGTTCTTCTTCTTCTCAAAAAACGACTAGTATATAATAATAACCGATGATGCACGAACACAAACTCTTCTCTCTCTCTCTTTGTCTGTCTTTCTTTTTGTGAAAAGTTTTGTTTGTTTTGTTTGTTTTTTTGATTTTTTGTCTTTGTTTTGTTTTTTCGTCTGTTTTTTTGTTTTCGTTGGGGAAGTGGAAGTGGGGACGAGGAAACGGCACACTATGACGATGACGAGGATGCGCCGTTGTTGTTTCTATTGTTCTCCCTCGTCGTCGTCAATATCATCATCACCACAAAAGAATAAGAAGTTTGTGGTGAGGAGGAGGACGACGACGACGAGAGCAGCAGCAGCAGAGAAAGCAGCAACAGGCGAAGAAGAAGAAGAAGCGAACAACAACATTAACGGTCCCCATCATCATCAATTGAGAATACACGAAGGCAGACACGCGTTCGAGACGAAAACGGCGAAAGAAATGCAACGACTGTTTCTCCACTCGTTAAGAAGGGGAGTAAAAGGAGAACATGAGGAGATGATGCCTCACGACGACGACGACGCGGAGGATATCGTCGTCAAACTCTCGGGAACCGGGAAGGCGCCGAAACAGAAGAAACCGGAATTTAAGAAGAGCGAGTTTAGACCGGTTTGGATCAAGAACGAGTTGAAAGTGCAACTGGTCCGGTTTACGGAGACGCAGAGTTTTACCAAGAATTTCGCGGTGCACGATGAAGAAGTGGAGGGGATACTCGAGGACGTGGTCGCGAACGGCGGGTACGGGAATTGGCGGGTGGATATGCGAGACGAGACAGCGTACGATATTCGAGTGACGAAGAGCGGAGACGCGTTCGTGTCCAGGAGTAAAAAGAGTAGGAATAGTTTAGAAGGAGAGAGTAGTAGGAGTAACGACGACGACGACGAATCGAAGAAGACGAACGGCGCGGACTCGACGAAGAGATTAATCAACACGACGAGGAAGAACGCGTCGTTTTTAGCGAACGACCGGGAGAAGAAACGGTTGATGCGAGCCGATGACCCGTTTTTAGTGCAAGTGGGCGTCTCTACGAAAGATGGGAAGATTAAAGCGGCAAAGAGGGATAAGTATAAGCAAGTGGAGGAGTTTTTACATCACTTGGAAGCTTCCCTTCCTGTTGCATCGGACGAAGAATATACATCTGCAAAGAAACCACTTAACATCGTCGATTTGGGATGCGGGAACGCGTACTTGACGTTTGCGACGTATTCGTTTCTGAAGAATACAAAGAGTATGGACACGAACGTCGTCGGTGTAGACGTGAAGAGGCAAAGCAAAGAACACAACGAATCGGTGGCGAAAGAATTAGGTTGGGAGCGGGACGTTTCTTTCGTCCAAGGGACGATTGAACAGGCGGAGATACCTGGTTCTGAAAACGTAGACGTGTGTATCGCTTTACACGCGTGCGATACGGCGACGGATCAATCTTTGGTTCGAGCGGTGCGATGGAAGACGAAGTTGATATTAGCGTCTCCGTGCTGTCATCATGATTTACACGTTCGCATAAAAAAGAGCGTAACGTCGTCGTCGTCTGTCTTGTTAGCTCCAATGACGTCTATTGCAAGACATGGCATATTGTACGAAAGAACTATAGATAACGTGACAGATGCATGGCGCGCTTTGGTGCTGCGTATACTCGGGTATAAAGTCGACGTCGTTGAGTTCATCGGCGGTGAACACACCGCTCGAAACACGCTCATCCGCGCGCGATATACCGGTGCAAAAGCGACGAAGGAATTGTGGGATGAACACGATGCAATGGTATCATCGTTCGGGTGCGAATCGTATTTGACAGAAGCTTTGAAAAAGGAATTGGAGAGTCGAAGGATATCCGTTACTTGAATATTCAGATAGAAGTAGAATTGTAGTTATGTTTTTATGGTTGTTTTCCTTACAATGATCCATTGTTATTAATATCAGTCCACTCTATATGGCGACATCTGATCATCGTTTTTTGCGGTGCTAGTATAATTCGGCGAAGTTCCTGAAGGAGCCTCAGGAGCCGACGCCGGGGGAGTAGCAGTTGGTGCTGCCGCCGCCGCAGCAGCAGCAGCAGCGTGTTGCGCCCGCAACGACGAAATCTGTACCACATTCTCCGCGTTACCACCACTATTAGCGCTGATGTTGTTGTTGTTAGACGAAGACATTTCCACGTCGCTACTCCCTTTCACCTCTCTCGCCATTATTCTTCCTTCCTCGTCGTGGTCAAACACCATCCATCGGTACCCTCTTCTTCGTTGGTACAATCTATACCCAAAATATCCAATCACAGAAAATACGACAAACAAAACAACCACCGCAATCCCTGCCGCCGCGCCTTTTGACAAAGTCACCGTTTTCCCGCCAATTGAAATTCTAACATTCCCGTCCTTGTATGTCTCCCACGGACTCGAATCAAACTTCTCGCTGTCGCTTTCCTCTCCAGTGTACCACGCTTCAATAACCGACGCGCCTTCGTCTTTACACGTCGTAAACCGACTCTCGCACTCGTTCTGCGTGCACATGGTACTCTTTCCCGCGTAAAAACGATTGATATCTTTGGGTTGTGACGGCGTGTCCGCGCATCCGCACGTGCAATCGTAAAACGTCGCGAAGTTTTCGATTTCCGCCGAGTTATGCGCCCCCGGGTCTGGGCACGAGTAAAACTTCGACGAGCACGCGGACGGCGTGCACTGCTGTATGCCGCCCGAATGAAACGCGTTCGTAATCAACGTCGGACAGTTGGAGTCTTTGCAACACGCGCACGAACAGTCCAAATACGTCGCGATATTCGTACCTTCCGCGTTGTGTGACCCACTGTCTGGACAGTTCGCCACGTTTGAGGCGCACATGTTCGTCGTGCACAGCGCCGGGTCCCCGACGTTGAACGTTTGTATTCTCGTCCCTAACTCGCACTGGCCGGGAAGACAACACTCGCACAAACAATCGTAGTCGAGCGCGTATGCGTTCCTCGCAAAAAAGAGGACTGGAACACAGAAGAAGACAAAGAAGAACAGCGTCGACGATGCCGACGATGCGACGACGGAGAAAAGCATTGTCACTCTTCTTCTTAAACAACAAAAACGAGGATGAAGAAAGTATTAGTGTGGATAAAAATCAAAAGAAAGGGGGCGTGTGCCTTTTTTTGTCTGTGTTTTTTGTGTTTTTTGTCTTTCCTTTTTCAGATCGAAACGTGCGCTTAATTTTAGCACGCGAAAATGGAGTTTTTATTCTTCGTTATATTATTATTACAAGTATTCGTGCGCGGATTCGAAACGATCCCTCGACTTATTTACGGGGTCATTTTTCTTCTTCATCGGCGAATGTTGTTGCTGTTTTTGTTCTTGAGAAGACGATTTATTATTATTATTAGTAGCGTTCGGCGACGCGACGAACTTGTCCTTCATGCTTTCGACTTTTTGCGCGGTTTCCGCGGCTTTTAAAGCGCTGTTGACGACCGTATTGTTGCCTTGCAAAATGTGGTCGGTTTGTCGGACCCAGTTGTGCCCGAATTCCATGTTTCGTAAACCTTTCTCGCGCTTTTGGAACTTTAACATGGAGTAGGTGAAAATGCCGGCGAACCCGAGGTTGATGATGACGACGACGCCGAGACCGGAGACGACGCCGAAACGGTTGACGACAAACATGCACAGCGCGGCGTCGCCGGCAAGGAGGGCGATGATGAGCAAGAGTTTGACGACGTTGTAAAGGAAGAGGCGGATGGTAACTTCACGGAAGAATGCGACGAGACGATGCCAGGTCGTATCCTCAAAAATGCCTTCTTGTTGCTTTTCGACGTCGATGAATTCTTGTTCGGATTCAAAGAGTTCGGATTTCAAGTCACGCCTGCGTTTTTGCGCTTCGGTCATGTGCGCGCTGTCCGCGTCGTCATCCTCAAAATCTTCTTCGTAATAGTAATTATCGTTCACGTGTTCTCCTTCTCGAGTCGCAAATCCGCCGTGTGCTTTGGTGCTCATGCCTAAAGCGTCAAACGCGCCGTCGATGACGTGTCTATATTGTTGCGGTAAATACGAAACGATGGTGTTTGGATTCATCCCAAATGCGCCTCCTCCTCCTCCTCCTCCTCCTCCTCCTCCTCCAACGCCGGCTGTTGAAAGGAGATTATCCTTCGAATATGTCAGACTAATCGGCTGTTTTGCGTAGATCAATTCACTCCCCGAGTCTTGTCTCGAAAGCGTAGGACTACGCGGCAAAGATCGGTTGCTCACATTACTAAACCGGTCGTCGCTTAGCGCTCGTTCGTGATGTGTCAAAGACATAGAGTTACTGGCTTCGCGCAGACTTCCTTCGCGACTTATCACGGTGGATTCAACCCCTTTCTTCAACGTTTTCGCAACCGTCTCAATTACGCTTGGAGCACGATTGAGTTTCTTATTGCTACTTCCACTACTACTACCCACAGATCTCCCAGATAGGAGCAAGTGCTTATTCTCGCTATTCTGTCTCCGATGTTCACCCGGACCACCACTCGTCGTCGTTGAGGATCCGCTTCCACCCAATGCCTCTGCTCGCTCAATCTTCTCGTTGAATGAATCGTAACTTTTCGTCTCCTTGAAGGCCCGCTCGACGGAATCCAACGCCTCCGTCGACCACATCTCTAAAATCTCCGACACCGTTTCCGTAAACGCCACAAAATCCATCGCCACGCCGTGCGTTTTAAAATATTTCTGAAAGTGCGCTTCCATTTTCCCGCGCATCCACCGCAACGAGTGCGTCGTGCTCTCTTCTTTCTTCTTCAATTCACCTAAACTTAAACTCGTTCTCTTCCCCCGCGTCGTCGACGCGCTTCGTTCGATTTTGTTATTACTATTATTATTATTATTATTATTATTACTATTAGCATCGCGCTCCTC
>Ga0257106_1000091_pt1 | contig 53664 bp, 36 predicted proteins | sample LP_taG_3_FD_190177 | JGI IMG/M metagenome (GOLD analysis project Ga0257106, IMG submission 190177) | Marine microbial communities from Northeast Subartic Pacific Ocean, Canada - LP_J_2011_P26_10m | ecosystem: Environmental > Aquatic > Marine > Oceanic | place: Canada: Northeast Subartic Pacific...
TTCGCATACGTTTCCGGTAACACTCTCCCGTTTTCGATGTCGTCGTCGCTGGTCACCATCCCAATCTCAAACGCGTCGTACTGTTTCGCGTTCACCCCTCTGGTCCTCAAATAACTCACAAAAATCCGCGTGCTCATTCGCTCCCCGAACGACACTAACATCGCTCTCGTCCTCGGCGTCACCTCTTGCATCAAACACACGCCCATGCACACTTGCTCCAACTTCTTCAGAAGTTCGTTCACCTCTCGTCTGGTCTCTTTATCCACGTTCAAAACGTCCATAGTTTCCGCGTGTAACGTCTTCACGAACAGCAACGGTTTCATCAAGCTCACGTCTTCGGCGTTTTCACACTTCAAAGACTCTTCGCCGCACATGAGTAAATTGTTCGTCGATTTCCCCATCGCGCTTAAGACTAAAACTGGCATCTCCTCCGGAAACGACAGGACGATGTTGGCGACTTCTCTCATCCGTTCCGCGTCGGCCACGGAAGAGCCGCCGAATTTCATCACCACCGTGTGCTGTTTTTTGTTTTTCCCCGGCGTCTTATTCTTTGAGATGTCTTTGTCGTTCGCTAACACGCATTTCGTCGTCGTCCCTCGAAACCGTCGTCTTCTTGGTCCCGAGAACGACCCCGAAGATGATGATGATGATGTCCTCCTCGTCGTACAGAGACCTAATGCCTTATTTTTTCCCCTACTGGTAGTAATAAAACTCCTACTTCCCACGGTGTCGCATCCATTAAAAGAAGACACAACAGAAGAAGCCATCATCGGCACCATCATCATTTAAAATAATACGCGTTATCACAAAACGAGAACAGTTTCGAAACCGTTATTTAATAGAGAGAGATAGAGAGAGAGAGAAACTATATAAATAACGTTCGTGTTGACAGCAGAGAGAGAGAGAGAGAGAGTTTATTGTGATGTGTTAACAAATTTTTCCATTCAGAAGAAGACGGACGAAAAAAAATTCAAAAACAAAAAACAGAATTTTTTGAAATTTTTCGTAAAATAAGCAAAACGTGCAATTCAGTTTCGTTACAAAGAGTATTCTCTCTCTCTCTTTGCATCGTAAGAGACAAAAGAGTTTTCATTTCAGGTTTTGATGACGAGTATTATTGCGAGACGACTTTGAAGACGGTGCTTTTTTAAACGAGAGAGGCGAGCTAAAGCGGGTGTTGTTGGTTTTTCTCTAAGAAGGAGGAAAAGAAAATGCAAAATCATTTGAGTAACAGTAGGGGAAATGACGAACTGTCTCCTAATGCGTTTACGAAAGCGAGGGAGGTGTTTACTGTGGCGAGGAACGAGGAGGACCCATCGTCGTCGTCGTTCTACGACGAGGGAGTATCCTCCTCTCGAATTAAATCTCTGGAAGCGATTTTACGCGCGTTGGGAGATCGAAACGCGCGCTTATCGGAGACAAATGCAGAGTTGAAAGAGGAATCAGGAAAGTATAAGCTGGACGCGGATCGAATCGCGGAACGATTCGCGATGGTTTCGGAGAGATTAATGGTAGCAGAGAGAGAAAGGGGAGATTTTTTGGAACGCGCGAGCGCGTTGTCGGAGGCGTACGACGCGCAAACGTCCGAGTGTAAACGGATGGAGAGAGAAAACGAAGGTTTGCGACGCGACGAGGAAAGAGATAAAAAACGTTCGCGCGAGTTAGAAGGAGAGAAGAGAGAGTTGGAACAAGAGTTAAACGCGAGTAAATTGGATTTAGAGACGCTCAGGGAGAAGTACGCGAACGCGCGAGCGGATTTAACGGTCGTACACGCGGAATTAGACGCGTACAAATGGAAAATGGAAGCCGCGAACGCTAAAATAGAAACTTTGGTTCGCCGGCGCGACGCGTTCAACGGATTGGACAAGGATTACCGCGACGACGACGACGACGACGAAAGAAAACAACAGCAACCACCACCACCACCGTTAATTCCAATCTCCCCGGCGCTCGTCAAAGGCACGCAAACGAAGAAATCGTCCTCTCGTCAGAAGACCACTACTTCCACGAATACTGAAGTCGTCGACCAACAATCCTTCGTCCTCCAACACAACAACGCAAAACTTCTCCACGAAAACGCGCAGTTGAAACGAGCGCTCGTAAACGAAGAGAAGATGAAACTCAAAGCGTTGCAGTTGGCGAACGAAGCCAGGCGGGCCGCCGCGGATGCGGAGAAAAGAAGTGTGCGACTCGAAGAGGAGCTCCATATGTACCAACCCTAAACCCTAGACCCTAAAATAAAAAACAAGCCTCTTCAATCAAACACACGAAACGCCACAAAAACGCGCACATATCATGTCCTCCTCCGCGCAACCTTCAGCGCGCCGACAGAGCCAGCGACTGTTGCTGTCGTCGGAGAAGAAGTCAAAGACAAAGAGTTATTACGCGAATACGACGAATGGCCGTTTAGGCGGAAAACAAACACCACCAAAACCAAAACGAGATAAATTGGATTTGACCGGCGACAGGTTAAACATCTGTTTACTCTTACTCCTGTACACCTTACAAGGCGTACCGATGGGCTTATCCTCGACCGTGGCGTTTTCCTTGACAGAAAAAGGCGCCAGTTTTAGCGACCAAGGCGTGTTTTCCTTGGCGTCGTGGCCGTTTTCGTTGAAGATTTTGTGGGCGCCGATGATCGACGCGTTATACGTGAAACGAATCGGCCAACGGAGGACGTGGTTGATTCCGTTACAACTCCTCGTCGGCGCCGCTTTATTCGTTTTGAGCGGGAATTTGGAAGGAATGATAGAGAATGGAGCGAAATTCGGGGACGCGAAACCGTTGGCGATGACGTTTTTTAGCATTTACTTTTTACTCGCGTCGCAGGACGTCGCCGTCGACGGGTGGGCGATAACGATGTTGAAGAGGGAAAACGTCGGTTTAGCGAGCACGTGCAACGCGGTGGGCCAGACGTTTGGGTTTTTTGCGAGCTTTACCGGGTTTTTAGTGTTGAACGCTCGAGGGTATTGCGAGTTGAAAGGGTTCGTGATGTTCTGGTCGGCGATGTTCTTCCTGAGTTCGCTGGCGGTGTTTTTGAAGCGGGAAGATATGGGAAGGATGGAGGAAATCGTCGGAGTGAAGGAGACGTACAGACAAGGAATAAAAGTGATGTCGCTACGAAACGTGCAATCGTTGGCGTTGATTTTGTTGACGAGACACGTGGCATTCTCCCCGGCGGAGAGTTTAACGCAATTGAAATTGTTAGAAAAGGGCGTGCCGAAGACGTTTTTGGCGAGCATGAACGCGGTGATTGCGCCGTTGAACATAATGATGCCGATGATATCAGCAAAATGGACGGCTGGAGCGAAACCGTTGCGAGTGGTGTTGAATACGTTCGTGTACAGAGGAATCGCGTGTGCGTTTGCGAGCGTGGTGGTTGTCGCGTGGACGAAAGTTCTAGCGAGCGACGGCGCGCAAGGTACCGCTGTGAATTACGACAAAGCGTCCTCGAACGTGTTCTTTTCCGGGTTGGTTTTAGCGTGGATGTGCGTCTCGAGCGCGTTATCGACGGTACAGTTTGTTGGCGTCATGTCCTTCTTTTCCAAAGTTTCCGACGAGAGCATCGGTGGAACGTACATGACGCTTTTGAACACGTTATCTAACCTCGGATCGAAAATCGCGGAGACCTTTGTATTGTTTTTCGTCGATTTCGTTTCGGAGAAACGATGCGTTAGCGCGTCGTCGTCGTCGTCGATTACCGCGTGTTCCACGAAACAAGAAAGAGATGTGTGCGTGTCAGCGGGTGGGCAATGTCACTTGGACGACGGACATTACCACACGTTTGTCTTGTTATCGCCGGCGGTTGCGTTAGCGTGGGTGGTGTGGCAAAGGAAAAGAGTACAAAGACTTTCCGCCTCGCCTTTGGAGGAGTGGCGCTTATCCACCTCGAGTAGGAAAGATTACTAGTTTTTAGTGTAGAGTTGGTACACAGTAGTTTTTTATTCATGTATAAATAAAATTACAACGCTTTGCCTTTGATCGGTTTTACGACGGCTTCGACGTAGATGTCCGTATCGCCAGCCGAGCAGTAGTAACTGTACTCCAATCTAGATTTGTTTTCTTTCTCTTCCTCGAATAACTTTGCCAAGCGTCTCTCCTCGAACTGTCTGCGTTTCTTCGCGCTTTTCGGCGGCGAAAACTTTTTCTTGTTGTTGTTACCCGCGCCACTATTATTCCCGCTCGCGTTGTTCCTGTTGTTGTTCTTTTTCAATTTTCCGGGCGGCGAAGGCGTGCCTTTCATCATCGAACCGCCGAACATATCCGTCATTTTTCGATTGCTTTGTTGTTTCATTGGTTGTCGGATTTTCCGACTCTTCACGTCGCTTTTACTGGCTAATATGACCGCCGCGTTCGTTCCGTCGCCAAAGTCCACGTCTTTCTTCCAACCTGGCGCAAAGTTCAGCGGCGTACTATTATTGCTACTTTGACTATTCAACACCGCGTTTCGTTTGGCTTTTTCTTCTTCCTCTCGCAACCTTTGCCTCGCTTTCGTAATCGCCGCGAGCTCTTTTTGAGGTGGCAATTGAATACTACCCTCTTCTTCCTTTTGAGGCGGCGTGGCCGGCGGCTCGATGTCCGCGTCGCCCGCCAAAAGCGACGCCGAAGAAGAAGACGCTTCCTCCTCCTCCATCGCACTTCCTCCCAACCAACTCCTCTTATTCCGCAACTTCTTCCTACTCGTCACCACCACCATCGGCGCCTCCAAAATACTCTCTTCCACGCCTTCTTCCATTACCTTCATCCTTTCCTCCTCTCCTTCCTCCTCCCTATACGCGTCGCTTTTCCCGCTTTTGCCGCTCTGTAACATCAAACTCTCCTCGAACGCGCGTCTCGCGTCTGGATTCAAAATCGCCATTTCCTCTTCCTCCATCGCTCTCCGCATCAATACGTTCTCCATCACGTACGTCTCGATCGGTGGAAACTGCCTCGCGAGTTCTCGACCAATCGAAGAGAGAATTCGTTTCCCGCTCGTGAGTAACATCGGGCGCAAGCGAGCGGTTTTCACGTCGATTTTTGCCATCGTCCAGACGAATCTTCGCTTCAGTGTGCTTAAAAACGACGCACCCCTGTACCCGTCGACGTCACTTTTATGATACGAATCCGCTAAACTCTCGCACTCGTCGTCGTCATTCTCTGTCAAAGCTCTTTTCTCGCACGCCATGCCGAGCGCGACGGAGACGTAATCGTTCGTCAATTTAGGCACTTTGCACTCTTCGTCTGTCACGTCCGGGGAAACGACTATCGAGAGTTCAATACTATCATTTTCATTCGATGATATCAAAGAGGAGGACTTCTTCTCGTACTCCGGCGCCGGTGGAACGATAACTTCTCGCAAGCGTGCCAACATGTAGAGTCTTCTTCTTAACTTCTTCTTCTTAATACGTGTTGCTACGTGACCTCTGTGCGCACATGTAATGTGAGACAAATGAGACAAATTCGTTCCCCCTTTTGCCCCTTGCAGTGAGAGAATTTAATTGGCTGCTTTTTGCTTTCCTCAAACTCGAGGGAAAGAAATCCTCAAAATTCGGTCTGAAAAGGAAGAGTAATAATAACACACGACTACAAAGCGCTCTTCTCTTAAGCTATAAGTATTGAACACGGAGAAAGAGAGAGAGAGGGAAGGAATAATGTTATTCTACTCGTTTTTCAAAACTTTAGTGGGAAAACAAATCACGGTGGAGTTAAAAAACGACCTCGAAATCCGAGGGACTTTAGTCTCCGTCGATCAGTACTTGAACATTAAATTGGAATCGGTCTCGGTTTTAGACGAGGAGAAATATCCGCACATGAAATCAGTGCGAGATTGCTTCGTGAGAGGAAGCGTGGTGAGGTACGTGCAACCACCAGAGGAAAGCGTGGACGTGGATATTTTACACGACGCGACGAGGAGGGAAGCAAGGTCGGCGGTGTAAAGTTTAAGAGAGAGATGAATGTTGAGTAGCAGTTATTATAGAGAGAGCGCCTAACGCAAACATGAATATTCGTCGTAGTATTCTATACACGCAGCACTAAAAATATGATCACAGTATCTCGGCATCTATCTAAGAAGCAGCTAGATACGGGAACGCGCAGGCTATTTTGATAATCGTATTCACGTCGCACGCGGGATAGTTTTGTAACGTGCGCATGGCGACGGCAAAGTCGCAAGTATCGTCCAACAACTCCTTTTGTACGTTACATACCATGGCGGAACACAAACGCAAAAGAGCGTCGCGTTTACCTCTAGGCCAGGCGACGAGAAAATCGAACGTTCTTAAAACAGACGGGAAGTCAAACTCGCCGGCGAACATCAACACGCACCATCGAAACGCGTAAAATTGAGGTTTCACGTTCAACTCGTCGATCATTTTCGTCGCGACTGCTGGACACCGATTCCTTAACAAATTGTCGTGCTCGGAAAGTAAATGATTGATTCCTTGGTCCGTTTTGTCAAGCTCTTTACAATACGCATCTCTCAACTCTGAAATCAACTCGACGAACATCCAAAACGAATCCGATTTGGCGTCTTTCGCGACGCCGTTTTTATCCGGGTGGTTAAAGCAGACAAAATACAACGGAGCGAGCAATTCGTGCATGCCTTGGACGTAACGTAAACCCGGATTCAATTTCGCAAATACAAACAAAGCTTCCGTCATATCTTTTCGTTTCGGTACGGCTTCGATTTCGTCGTTGAAAAAATGCAACGACGGATGCAATCGTTCCACGTCTCTCTCGATTTGCTCCAATATGTCCTTATCCTCCTCCTTTACCTGCTTCACTTTCAACTCTACCGCCACTCTCGTCGCTCTCGACTTTGTCGGCGACTTTATGTCCTCGTATTTATACGTCATCTCCACGCTCACGTCCGGCGTCCGCACGCAACTCGCCAATTCCTCCGCGAACGCCTCGTACGTCTCCCGCTTCTTCCTTCTCTCCAATTCTCGTTCTCGACGCGCCTCGGGTACAACTCGAAGCAAATACGACCACACATCGTACCTCACCGAGGAAGGTTGATCCGGTACGAATCCATCCGCGACGATTTCTCTCAACTTCTCTCGCTCGACACGCTCTCCTCGTAAGCAGTTTTCCAAGTTTTGCCTCCTCGCTCGCCATATTTCCGGGAGAGAAGAAGAGGAAGAAGAAACAGAAGTGGAGGAGGCACCGGCGTTGCTCTCGACTCGAATCACGTTCGGCAGAGGACACGAACTCTCCTCCTTCTTCTCCTTCCCTCCTCTTCTCTCTTTCCTCTTCCTCTCCGCTTTTTCTTTCACCAGTTCCAGTTTTTCCCGGACCTGCAAAGAAAGTTTCAGAAACCGCTCGAAGAAGTTGTTGTTGTTGTTGTTGTTCGTCGTCGTCGTCGTCGAAGCGTCTATTTCTTCGCTTCTCGGAGGAGGAGGAAAACGAGCCGCCGCTCGCGATTCGTTCTCCATCGATGCTTTTGATTCGCAAATTCAAAGCGAGATGATGAAATGTGACAGTTGTGAGGAACGGAAAGAGATACGAAATGTATTCATATCTTCATTACATTCACCTTTCGACGAATACATAATAACACGTAATAATGCGCGCGGTTGCCACGACGACGACTGCTGCTTCGTGCTGCGTCTGCGCGAAAGCGTCGACGGCGAGGAAGAGCAAAAGCGAGAGTACTAACGGGAGGAAGAAGAATGAATCATCGGCGACGAAACAGACGAGAAGGGAGGCGTTGACGATGATTCTGCTCTCGTCTACTTCTGCTTCTGCGCCTGTTTTTGCGGCGCAAGAGGAGACTGAGACGGTCTCGGAAGTCGCGGAGACGATCGTGGTGACGCCACCTTCTTCTTCTTTGTCGTCGTCGTCTTCTTTGTCGTCGGAACCGTTCGGGAACAAAACCTTCATGGAAGGCATCAAAGACAAAGACTACGGGAAGTCGGAAGTTTTATACTCAGATTTTACGCGAACCCAGTCTGGTTTACAATATAAAGACGTCAGACCAGGTTCGAAAGAAGGGAAAGAGTACAAGGACGCGTCAAAAATAGCCGTGGTTGATTGGGACGGGTACACGTTGGGGTATTACGGGAGACCGTTTGAAGCGAGAAACGGCCCGAAAGGCGGCGCGTTCAACGAGGATAAAGATTTTTTCCGATTTCGAGCGGACGATTTGGACGTGTTGCCGGCGTTTCGAGAGGCGATCGTTGGAATGAAAGTCGGGGGGATACGAAGGATTATCGTGCCGCCGAATTCCGGTTTGGCGTATCCGGAGAATAAGAATTGGAAGAAGATGAAACCGAAACCGAATAATTTTTCGGGAGAGAGAGCGCTCGGCTTCGTCTTGGAAAATCAAGGGATGATCGATAAGACGTTGTTGTTTGACATAGAGTTGATGGACGTGAGATAAATCGTCTCTGAATCTCGCGTGTAAAGGAGATTTGTATGATGGTAATGATGCTGTTGTTAATAGATTTGTACTGTTTTTAAAATAATATTGATTTGATGTTACACAATTCTCTACTTTGCGTTGACTTTTACTTGACTGCTTTTCTCTTTTGACTTGAAACAATTGTTTGTTTGATAATAATAATAATGATAGTGATATTCTTCTTCTTTTTCTTCTTCTTCTTCTTCTTCTCCTTTTTCAATCGCATCTCTTTTCTTAATAATGCGGATGGCTTTCTGCGCCCAAGGCGAGCGCTTCGAGAGCGTCTTTTGCATTTTCAACCGCGTCTTCTGTTTTACCGAGCATGCAAATCGTCGCTTCTTCGGCGTTTGGATTCGGATCAACCGCGACAGAAATGTAGCAATCGGACATTCTCGCGACAACTCTCGTATTCGCAGAACCTTCGCCCAAGACGATGCCAAGAGATGTCTTTGGGATGGAAATTTTCGCCATCTCCGTGAACTCGTCCTGTTCGTCGTTGACGACTGGAACCGCTTGCGCATAATTGACGTTCCCGTTTGCATCTTCATCGAACGCGTATAAATCGTCCCCGGGGAGAAAATTGATGATATTCAGAGGGTCCGGGTTTGGCGCCGCGACATCGCCGTTGTCAGACCAGACGTTCAGTTTATTGTTAGTTGATGTGAAAAACTGAGCGTACCGGTTCATCGTATCCTCCTTGTCTTCTTTGCTGTGCGCGAGCATTTGCGTTGGAATGACTGGCATAGTCGCCCCCGCCGGAGTGGTCGTTTGGACGATATCCGGTACCTCCACTCCATGTGAAAGGTTGAAGACGGGAAATCCGCCGCCAGAAAACATGGACGCCATAGCTGGATTTATCGCGCCGGAAACTGGAACGCCGGAAACTGGAACCTCGCCCGACAGGGTAGCCGATGCGACTGGTACGAGCGGCACTCCAGCCGGACCAATGGCCACTGGATTGTATCTCATCGCTCGTGCTTGACCGAACGCCGCGACTGGCGCGTTTGCGTTTGTCGCCATTTCGTGCGCCGTAGGCGCAAAGGCGCCACCGAAGACACCGCCTCCTCCCGAACTCTCGATGTTGGTCGACGGCATGCCAAAGCCGCCGTCAGGCGCAAAGCTGAGTGCGTTCATTTGGTGCTGCATTTGCTGTTGATGCTGATGCATTTGTTGTTGCTGCTGATGATGAAGGTGCTGTTGCTGTTGCATCATCTGTGCGGCGGCGACTTGTTGCGCCTGCGCGGCGGCGGCAACTGGATCTTGAAACGCGCCATTCCCGATTGATCCAGTCGACGCCGCCGCCGACGCGGCAGTGTGATTGACCATCACGGGATTATACGGCGGTGAAACGATCGTTGTCGGTACCAACATGGGAGAGGGCACAACCATAGACATGAGCTGCGACTGTCCTGGGAACTGTTGATGCGGGAAACTGACATTCACGGCGGCTCCCATGTTCGGCGGCGTGTGTACTCTATTCGCGCCTCCCACATTCCTCCCGTACTGATCCACGACCGCGGATATTTGTTGCGGCGACCTATTGCATACCGCCAAAGACACAAAGTACGGTAAAACCGACTTGTCGAAATGGAAATACGATAAAGTCTCGAACAACTCCGCGGCGACAATCTCAATATCCTCTCTCGCCCCAATTATCTCCAACACTCTATCTTCCGCGGTCGCGCACGGCGGAATCTGCCCGACGTCGTGTATTTTCACCTCGCACCTCGGCGCCTTTTCTCTCAAGCGCTTAATGTTCGCCCCGCCTTTCCCGATGCACTGTCCGCACTGCCCGGTTGGTAACAACATCCTCATTACAAAGTGTCTCGCCGGCGGCGGTTGACCGTTATTCGCTTGCAGTTGATTGTGTTGCGCGTGACTCTCCTCGTCCATGTCCAAACATTTCTTGACGATTTCCACCCCGACTTTCGCCGTTTTACTCCTAATCTTAAACCTGTCGTCGATGACTTCGTTGACTTTATTGCTATTCAAAACCTCCGTCGTCGTCGTCCGAATCGTCGCTCCTCCTCCTCCTCCCGCTCCAACGTAAATCGTCTCCGCGTCCCCCATCTCTTCCTCCTCTCTCCCGTCGACGCCTTCCAACTTCGCCTCTCGCGCGCCGCAGTGCACCAAACACGTCCGCATCGCGCACTCTCTCGGCGCGTCGAGTAAATCGACTTTAATCCCTCGGTATCGCGATTCCAGTCTTCGAATCGAGTCTTCTTTCTTCTCATCCTTGTTCGTCTTCTTTTTCAATTTGTTTTTGTCGTCGTCGTCTGAATCGTCCCCGCTGCCGCTGATGCTGCTCGTCGTCGTTCTCTTTCCTTCGTCTTCATCATTAAAGCCTTCTTCGTCGTCGTCTTCATCCTCCTCCTTGGGGAACAATTTTGCCACCCATCTCGTTTCCAACAAAAGTCTCAGCGCGGTGTGCGCATTTTCCGGTGGCCATCTCCTCACTACTTGTTGCACTGGCTGTGGAGCAGCTTGATTACCTCCTCCTTTCATCAACATCCCCGAAGTCGTCGTCGTCGTCGCGGTGTTCGATGACGTCGACGACCCCGGCGAAGTGTCGGAAGAAGAATCAGAAGAAGAATTGGAAGGTTTTTTAACAACCGATGATGATGATGCATTAGTATCGTCATCCTCTTCTCTTCCTCCTCCTCCTCCTCGGGGAGAGGGAAAGAATTGATATCTCATGTATACAGAAACAACGCGGTAAAAAAGAGAGAGAACACACCGCTCGAGAGAAAGAGTACACCCTCTGTTACGTGCGCTCTCTTTTTTTTAATGCGTGTGTGTATAAATATACGGAGAGAAAGCGCTCTTTGCTTTCGTTTTGCTGACTAGAGAGAGGAGATTTTTGTGTCTTTTTTCGATCCTTCTTTTCCTCTTTTTGCTGGAAAAAATCTGACGCACGGCATGGTGGTTTTTTCTCTCTCTCTCTCTCTCTGTTTGTTCTCACACACCAACACCAACACCAACAACACCAACAACAAACAACAGACAACAGACAACAGACACAGAAAGAAGGAAAAAATAAAAAAGGTGCATGGAAAAAAACAAAATTGAAAAGGACCACGCAATAATAAATCATCATCATCATCATCAGCCTCGTCGTTGCGCGCGAATAGAAGAGAAGGAATGACCTCTCTTCTGCGCGGCGCTGCTTTGGCCGCTGTTGGTGGTGCTCCGACTTCCTCTTCTTCTTCTTTCTCGTCGTCAAAAAAAGCGTCTTTGTCGTTGGGGAGAAAGAGCGGGAACAACTTTTCTTTTGTATCTAATGCAAAAGTGAACGACGACGACGACGACGACGACGACGAGATTTTGTCGGAAACGACGAAACGCATCGCAGAGCAAATAGCCTCGCGGAGGACAGAAAACGAAGAAGGAGGCGCGTTAGGCGCGGGTGGGCAAACGACCATGGACAGTTTGAAAAGAGTCGATGGTATTTGGAAGCGGATGAAAAGCAGCGAAGGAAAAACGAGTAGTGTAAGAGAGTTTGTGAAAACGACGACGACGGTTGAAGAAGAAGAAGTGGAAGGAAAAAGAAAATTTGACGTCGTCGTATGCGGCGGCACGCTCGGGATTCTTCTCGCCGCGACGTTGCAACAGAAAGAAAACAATTTGAAAGTTGGCGTCATCGAGCGCGGGAAACTGCAAGGTCGCGAGCAAGAGTGGAACGTGACGAGGAAAGAACTGTCCGTGTTGTGCGCGTTGAACGTGTTGACGAAGGAGGATTTGGACGAGGTGATATGCGGGGAGTTTAATCCGATTAAGTGCGGGTTTTACGATAGCACTGGAAAGAGGAGACAAGAAGAGAACGAAATCGTGACTGAGAACGTGTTGAATTGCGGGGTATCGCCGACGAGGTTGATTGAAAAGTGTCGCGAAAATTTCGAATTGAACGGAGGGGTTGTGTTTGAAGAGACTTCTTTGAACGGCGTGACGATTAACGAGGAAGAGAAGCACGAGTGCGCGCGGTTAGATATTGGTTCGGAAACGATAGAAGCAAGATTAGTCGTAGACGCCATGGGGTTTGGATCACCAATTACGTTGCAGGCGAGAAATGGAGAGAAACCGGACGGCGTGTGCGTGGTTGTCGGGACGTGCGCGGAAGGTTTCGACGAGGCGAAGAACGTCTCGGCAGATTTGATTTATACGTGTACTGATATTTCCGAGGAAAGACAATATTTTTGGGAAGCGTTTCCAGCCGAGTTAGATAAGAAGAAGAAGAGCAGCAACAACAACAACACGTCGTCAAACGTTCGAACGACGTACATGTTTTCCTACTTGGACGCGAAGCCAGAGCGACCGTCCATCGCTCGTATTTTAGACGACTATTGGAACTTGATGCCCAAGTACCAAAACTTGAATTCACTGGATGATGTCGAGTTCAAACGCATATTGTTTGGATACTTCCCGACGTATAGGAATTCGCCGTTGAAAGCACAGTTCGACCGCGTGTTACAAATCGGCGACGCTTCGGGAATGCAATCTCCGCTCAGCTTTGGCGGCTTGGCGTGCATGTTGCGCCACTTACCGCGCATATCGCTCGCGTTGACGGAAGCGTTGGAAGCTGATATCGTCGATAAGAAGGCAATGGGTACAATCAACGCGTACCAACCCGCCTTATCGGCGGCGTGGTTATTTCAAAGGTGCATGTCCGTTCAAGTCGGGAGCAGTTCGTCTCCTTTTTCGTCCTCGAAAACCTTCATCAACGATTTGATGCGCATCAATTTCGGCGTCATGCAAAATCTCGGCGACGATGTTTTGAAGCCGTTTTTGCAAGACGTCATTCGCTTCAAGCCGTTGTCGAGAACGTTGTTATCCATGACGAAGAACAACATCGCGTTCGTTCCGTCTATTTTACTCCAAGCCGGCGTCGAGCCTATCGCGGATTGGTTTCGACACTTTGTCGCTTTAGGCGTGTACGACTTCCTCGAACCCGTCGTCGAACCCGGCATGACGTGGGCGAAGAATACAAACACGCTTTCCCCGCGCTCGAAGTTTTTTTTGCGCAGGTACTTGGAAGCCATCGAATACGGCGCTGGAAATGATTCCGTCGATAAGGAAATTCAAAGAAGAAGTCGCTCGTCGGAACGAACCTTAGAGACAAAATAGAGTAAAGAGAGAGAAAGAAAAAATTTTGTAACAACATTTGAAGAAAAAGCAGCCAAAAATTAGACCTTTTTGAGACCTTTTCTCTTTGGGAAAGAATTCAATTCCAATTTCGTCACCACAAATCCCTTTCTCTCTGTCTCTCTCTCTGTCTCTTTCGCGGGTTGGCGAGAAACACAGACAAAAGAGGACGACAAAATGTCTGACGAAGGGATGATGACGATGGACGAGGACGAGGAGATCGGTCAGGTAAGTTTTGTCGATTATATATATGTTCTCTGTTTCCCTCTCTCTTTTGATCGCAGAGATGGCGGAGAGATGATCACCATATCGTCTTCATCGTCATCATCATCGCTGGTGGTTTCTACCTCGCGTTGTTGTGCGAATTGCCAAATCACTCGAAACTCTTCTTTTGTCCATGTGTGCGAGAAGAGAGAGAGAGAGAGAGAGACGTCTCTCGCTCTCTCTCGTCGAAAGAGAGGACGACGATCAATCCAATGAGCGAAGACGGCTCTCTCTCTCTGAATGTGTCTCTCTGCTTTTCTTTTTTGTTCTTCCTCTCTCTCTCTCTCTCGGGAGAGCGTATTACGTGGTGGATGATCGCAACAACTAACCTCTTTCTGTGTGTGTTCTTCGTTATCATCAAAACAGGAGGACGCCTGGACGGTCATCTCGGCTTTTTTCGAGGAGAAAGGTTTAGTTCGACAGCAATTGGATTCGTTCAACGAATTCATTCAACACACGATGCAGGAAATCGTGGACGAGATGTCCACTTTTGAGTTAAGTCCGGAACATCAACACGTTCCCGGGGAAGAGATGGATGAAAGCGAGAAGAAGACGGTGTCGGTGTCGTTTGGGCAGATTTACTTATCGAAACCGATGGTGACGGAAGCGGACGGGATGACGTCGACGTTGTTTCCGAAAGAGGCGAGGTTGCGAAACTTGACGTATTCGGCGCCGTTGTACGTGGATATGCGGAAGAAAATCACCACCGTGACTCAAAATAGCGAAGAAGAAGGTGGAGGAGAGAAAATTAACGAAGAAATTGAAGACATTAATAAAGTGTTCATCGGAAAAGTGCCGATTATGTTGCGCTCGGAGTATTGCTCTTTACACGACCACACGGATAAGGAGTTGACCGAGTTAGGGGAGTGTCCGTACGATGAAGGTGGATATTTCATCATCAACGGGTCTGAGAAAGTATTAATCGCGCAAGAACGCATGGCAGCGAACTCTGTGTACGTGTTTATGAAGCGTCAACCGAGCAAGGTGTTGTATGTCTCGGAGTGTCGCTCGCAGCCGGAATCCGGTATTCGAGGCGCGTCGGCGTGTGTGGTGAAACAATTACACGGACAAGGGAAGAACTCTCCGGGTCCGTTACACGTGACGTTGCCGTATATTCGCTCGGATATCCCGATCTTTATCGCCTTCAGAGCGTTAGGCTTTGTGGCGGATAAGGATATTTTAGAGCACATCGTGTACGACTTTGGCGACAATGAAATGATGGATTTGTTGCGACCTTCGATCGAGGAGGCGCAAGTGATTCAGTCGCAAGCAGTCGCGTTGGATTACATTGGTAAAAGAGGCTCCGCGGTTGGTGTGGCCAGAGATAAGAGAATTAAGTACGCGCGTGAAATTCTTCAAAAAGAGTTGTTGCCGCACGTCGGCGTCGGGGAAGATTGCGAAACGAAGAAAGCGTATTATATGGGATACATGATTCACCGTTTGTTGCTCGTTTCTCTTGGACGACGAAAGGAGGACGACAGAGATCACTACGGAAATAAACGTTTGGATTTAGGTGGTCCACTTCTCGCGCAACTCTTCCGTTCGCTCTTCCGAAAAGTCACCAAAGACGTTCGTCTGTATTGCCAACGGTGCATCGATTCAGGCAAAGAAATCTCGCTCACGCTCGCGGTAAAAGCAAAAACAATCACGCACGGTTTGAAATATTCTTTGGCGACTGGGAACTGGGGCGCGCAAGGCGCCGCCGACGTCAGAGCGGGCGTGTCTCAGGTTTTGAACAGACTCAGTTTCTCGTCGACGTTATCGCACTTGAGACGTATCAACTCGCCAATCGGTCGTGAAGGTAAACTCGCCAAGCCGCGTCAGTTACACAACTCGTTATGGGGTATGATTTGCCCCGCTGAAACGCCAGAAGGCCAAGCCGTCGGTCTCGTGAAGAACCTTTCGTTGATGGCTTTGGTATCGGTAGGCTCTCCATCCGCGCCGATCCTGGAGTTTCTCGAGGAGTGGACCATGGAAAACCTTGAAGAAATCTCACCCTCTGTAATTCCGCACGCAACGAAAATCTTCGTTAACGGTGTTTGGGTTGGCGTTCATCGAGATCCAGGAGACCTCGTGCGCACGTTGCGTGAATTGAGACGAAAAGTCGACATCACTACGGAGTGCGGCATCGTCCACGACATTCGCTTGCGCGAGTTACGACTTTGGACGGATTATGGGAGATGTACTCGACCGTTGTTCATTGTTGAAGATCAGAAGTTGGTCATGAAACGTTCGAACGTAGAGCTCTTGCAAGAAAAAGACGAAACCGGGTACACTTGGAACGATTTGGTCACCTCTGGATTCATAGAGTACGTCGATACGGAGGAGGAAGAGACGACGATGATTTCCATGACCATCGAAGATTTACTCGCGGCGCAAACCGCCGAAGCTGCCGGACGGGGTTTGAACATTAAATACACGCACTGTGAAATCCATCCGTCGATGATTTTAGGTATTTGCGCGTCGATTATTCCGTTTCCCGATCACAACCAGTCGCCGAGAAACACGTACCAATCGGCGATGGGTAAGCAAGCGATGGGGATGTACGTCACCAATTACCAAACGAGAATGGATACGCTAGGGTACGTTTTATTTTACCCGCAAAAGCCATTAGTTACAACCAGAGCTATGGAATACGTGCACTTTCGAGAATTGCCGGCGGGTTGTAACGCCGTCGTTGCCATTATGTGCTACACAGGTTACAACCAAGAAGATTCCGTGTTGATGAACCAATCGTCCATCGATCGCGGGTTGTTCCGTTCCATTTATTACCGATCGTTCAAAGACGAGGAGAAAAAAATGGGTTCGTTGGCGAAGGAAGAGTTGGAGAGACCCGATCGCGATTCGTGTCTAGGCATGCGTCACGGCACGTACGACAAACTCGACGAAGACGGTTTGATATGCCCCGGGACTCGCGTTTCGGGAGAAGACATCATCATTGGTAAAACGACGCCGTTGCCGGAAGACGACCCGATGCTTCAATCGAAAAGATTTACCAAGAGAGATTGTTCCACGGGCATGAAATCGTCCGAAACTGGTATCATCGATCAAGTGTTGTTAACTACGAACGACCAAGGTTTGCGATTCGTGAAGATTCGTGTTCGATCGGTGCGTACGCCGCAAGTCGGCGATAAGTTTTCCTCTCGTCACGGTCAAAAAGGTACCGTTGGTATGACGTACACGCAAGAGGACATGCCTTTCACCGCGCAAGGCATCACTCCAGATATCATCGTAAATCCGCACGCCATCCCGTCTCGAATGACCATCGGTCAGCTCGTCGAGTGCGTCATGGGCAAAGTCGCGTGCATGATGGGCAAAGAAGGCGACGCAACACCGTTTACCCCCGTCACGGTGGAAGATATTTCGGACATGTTGCACCAGTGCGGCTACCAAAAGCGTGGTAACGAAGTCTTATACAACGGACACACTGGGAGAAAACTCGACGCGCAAATCTTTATCGGCCCGACGTATTATCAGCGTTTGAAGCACATGGTGGACGATAAAATTCACTCGCGCGGCCGAGGTCCCGTCCAAATTTTGACTCGTCAACCCATGGAAGGTCGTTCGCGAGATGGTGGTTTACGTTTCGGGGAAATGGAGCGCGATTGCATCATCAGTCATGGCTCTGCTGCATTCTTAAAAGAACGTTTGATGGATCAATCCGACGCCTACCGCGTTCATGTCTGTCAGAAGTGCGGCTTGATTGCCGTCGCCAACTTGAAAAATCAAACGTTCGAGTGTTGCAAAAATCCAAACGAAAGAACTGGCATCGTTCAGATTATGTTGCCGTACGCGTGTAAGTTGATGTTCCAAGAGTTGATGTCCATGGGTATCGCTCCGCGTCTCTTGACTTAGAAAAGACGACAAACTACATATGAATGAAGAAAAAACAAAGAAAAAAGAAGAAAGACTTAGCACATCAAATAAAATGACCCAACTTGTAGTAGAGAATATAAAAGTATTCAATTTAGATCATCGTTATCGTAAACATTATGCGTCATTTTTGCAGCTTTTTCGTACGCGCGTCGAACGACCGTTTGAGGAGACACTGATCTTTCATGCGTACCGCAACGATCATCGTCCTCGTTTTCATCTCGAGAGTCATCCGTGCGCATCAACTTCATCGCCTCTAAGTTCAACGCGCACACACCTCGCATGAACGCTTGCCTCATCGTCCGTTCCATCTGATTCGACCTCGCGTCTGTCTCTGCGAGCTTTTTGTTCGCAATTTCCAGCTGCCTTCTCAACGCTTCTGCGTCTCGATCAATTTCATTGTTCGGCGTTGACCCCCCACCTAAGCCGCCGCCGCCTCGCATCGAAGCGGCTTGCGCAAACGCGTACGACGACTCGCTCGATCTTCTCTCTTTTAACGCTCTCGCAATCTTCGCGTTCTTTCTGAAGGTGTAAAATGCTTTGCGTAAAACCATACTTTCGCGAATTCTCCTTCCTGGCTCGTTCGCTTCTTTCGTCTTCTCCCTCCACACTCTCAACGTCCGCGCGGCGAATCGAGCGTTTCTCTTGAACTCACCTAATTTCCTCACCTTTTCCGCCACGTTTGATTCAATCTCCACTTTCCGTTGCAACGCTTTCTCCAACTTTTGAATAGTTCCTTTCATCCGTTTCACTTCTCGATCGTGTTTTTGGTGCGTCCGGTGAAACCTCTCCGTCGCTTGTCGATGCAACTGCTCGATTTTCTGCACCACGCCGTCTCTCGCTCGCGCGAAATCGAACGAAATTCTATTCGCTTCGCTGTGTACGTCCACTTTCCACGGGTTTGGAGGTTTATTCGTATTCATGGTCGTCGTCGTCGTCGTCGTCGTCGCGTTGGTGTTGTTCGAACACGACGAAAACTCGCTCGCGTTATCTTCCTCGAAGAAAATATCTTCCTCCTCTTTCGTGGCGTCGTCGTCCTCCATGATGATCGCAACCGGTACCCGCCTCGGCGGCGCCATATTCACGGGATCTTTCACGCGACGGATGGTTTTTGTTGTCGCTGTTGTTGTTGTTGTTGTCGCGCGGGGCTTCTGGTTCGTTGCATGTCGCATGTGATTCGTGAAATGGGGAGACCCCGGAGGAGAAGCGGAGAAAGAGTTGCGACGAGAAGCAGCAGCAGCGCTCGGACTGACGAGCAACGATTGCGAAGAGGAGGAGGACGTGAGATGATGCGAAAAGCGGGAGTCCTCGTCTGAATCGTCGTCGAGTAACAGCAGCGGAATAGTCGTCGTCGTTGACATTTTTTATTCTGAGTTTATTCTTTTGTGGATTTTTGACTTTTCTTTCTTTCTTTTGGAAAAAGAAAGCGTTGACCATCAATCATTATAAGAGACAACCTACTGTACGAGCTACATTTTTTCAAGTACTATCATCCATTCGCTTCCATTTCGAAAGCCATGCCACCTTCACTTTCGTTTCCGTTATTCGTAAGGTTTTTATACGCGTTCGATTTATGTTTTGGCGTAAATTTCCATCCTTCCGGGGCTCTTCCTAATAATTTCGCACACAAGTCCACCCAGACGGAGGCGTCGTCGCTGGCTAACATCGTCTCCATGTCGTCCCGACCGACGAATTTCGGAGGTCGTTGGGTCATGGAGACGTTAGGGAGTTGACCGTTGATGGTTTCTAATATACCAATTGGTGTGTAACGGTACGTGAAACTCATCCACTCGAGGAGAAATCGCCGAGTTTGTTCCACGCCGCGTTCGTCCGATCCCCAATGTTCTAAACCGAATCTGGCGAAATCTTTCAAAATTTCGAACCGCTCGTGACTGCTAATGTCCCAGTTGCGTTGTTCTTTGATTTCGGTAAATATCCACGGTTTCACTAAGGCACCTCGAGCAATCATACACGTGGCTATAGAATCTTGATTCTTCACTACGTTTTCTACGTAATCGTGGTACGTATAAATATCGCCGTTACCGATGATTGGCACCGAAGACGCGTCGGCGACTTTTCTGATGTACTCCCAATCGGCTTCGCGCGAGTATCTTTGCGCCCGTGTTCGACCGTGTAACGTTAACGCAGATGCTCCCCACTCTTTGATTCTTGGTACAAACGTGTGCGCAACCCTCGACGTGTCTTTATACCCCATTCTCGTTTTAAACGTCAACGGCACGGAGCAAATCAAATTCGAGCTTCGAACGAGTTCTTCCATGCGCTTTGGTTTCTCGAGCAACATCGACCCCGCGCCTTTGTTACATATTAAATCAATAGGACATCCCATGTTAATGTCAATGAAATCGCACTCGATGGTGTCGTCTAACGCTTGGACGCATCTCCCCAAAGAATCGGAATGGCCACCGCAAATTTGGACGCCGAATATGTCCTCAGATTTATGTCGGCGCACCAACGCCCACTCTCTGGCGTCGCCTTTGAGTAAGCTCGTGGCTAAAGCCATCTCGCCGCACGTGATGTCCGCGCCTAGCGTTTTACACAATCGCCGAAACGGTAAATTACCGACCGTCGTTAACGGTGCCAGGTATAACTTGTTCTTGAAATCAATCGTCTTCTTCTCTTTCGGCTTGAGCACTTGATCGACGGATGCCGTTTTGTTTTCGTCTTCTTTATCAAAAGCTGGTTCCGAAGTAACGTTGTTGTTGTTCTTGTTGTTGTTGTTGCCGTCGTCGTCGTCGTCGGAATACTCGTCCGCGTTTTCAGCGATGACTCTCTTCTCGTTCTCGCATGTTTTCATTCTCTTGTTTTTTTGTTGATGTTGATTTTTGCCGTCGTTGTTCTTCCGATTACTAGTATTGTTATCTCCTCCGCCCCTCACCTCATCACTCGTTCGTAACCCCATAGCCTTCAAAATACCATCCGCGCGACTAAAATCAAACGTCCTCCTCGCCAGTGCATATTTCACGTCGTTCGTCACGTCGTTCATATCGTCCCTCGGATTCGCCACCGGCGCCTCGAACAACGCAAGCGACGCGTCCTCGTCGTCCGGCGCGAAACCGTCCTCGTGTGAACCAGAAAACCGACACGCGAGGCCAAACGGGCACATCTCGCTCCCAAACGGGCACCAGCCCGGTAAGTCTTTCTTCTTAATCTCGCGTCTGTAATAGTCCGCGTCGTGCGAAAATCGACACTTCTCTCCCTTTTCGCAGGAGTTCTTCAGGAATTGGAAACACATTTGCACCTCTTTGTTGTCCTCTCCACCCTCGTTTCTTCTCCCTCCTTTCTTCATCATCGCTTTCTTCATCTTTTTCGTGCGCTTTTGGAACCCGCCGGACGTTTTTCCTCCTCCTATTTCTTCTTCTTCGGTCGCAACTGTTTGCATCGTTTCCGCCGTCGTCAACCGTTTCACGTGTACTTTTATGTACTTTTCCTGCACGGGAACTTCGCCTCGTCTCACGCGCTCTTCCAACGCGAGTGGTTTCCAATCTTCAACGTTTTTGCTGCCATTTAGGCCGTCGTCGATAGTATCGTCGCTTTTTGATGTCAGAGTCATCTCTCGTCGTGCGTTATGTCGTTCGTTCGTTTCCCTTTCCTGTGCTGTTTTTGGGGAACTTTTGGGGGAATGTCTCTTCATAAAAAGCGCTTAATAAGAGGGGAAGAAATGGCGCCGAATATAAGAAGAAGCGAGAGGAGGAGGAGAACAAAACGAGAAAACGATAGTCTCACTCCCGTTATTCAATCGTCGTCTTTGTTTTTCTTCTTTTCTTGCGTGGTATTCTTCTTCTTCTTCGAAAAGAATCCTGCGAGGATGATGATTGGAAAGGTGGAAGCGTACTCCTCTGGCGCGGGAAGTTGCGACTTTGACGGCGTTTTACACGGCCTTCCATCGACGAAACCGTCTGACCTTAATAACGACTTCACATTTACGCTCGGTTCACCGGGGATAAACGTCCCAGGCGCGGCCGTGTACGCTGAGATTCTCGGGAAACGGAAATATAAAGGGTTCATGATATACGCGGTCGATGGCAAGACGAATAAACCGATTGGAAAGTGGCTGCAGAAAGACATGCCGAATCGGGCGCAGATCCACCCGATGTGCGGGCCAACGCACGCGACGCACGATATTTCACACTCGAAAGATGGAGGGCAAAAGAGAGACGTGTTACCTTGGGTGGTACCGGTGGATGTTCCGGCAAGCGTGACGTTTAAAGTGACCGTGGTGGAGGAGTACGAGACGTGGTACGCGTTTGAGATGAAGTACGAGAGAGGGAGCGCGAGAGCGGGAGGGGTGGACGGGCTGAAGCTGATTGAGGAAGATGTGCGAGAGATGGATAGAAATGGGAATAAAGCGCCGAGTTTAGGAGCGGCGATGCGTGGTGGGTACGCGCCAACGGTAACGGACGACGCGAGCGGGAGTAGCGACGGCGAAGAACGAGAAGAGGAGAGTCGCGAGGCGTTCTTAGCGGCGAAAGATCCAGAGGGAACGCAATATAAAGCCAAACACGGACAGAAGAAGGAGTTCCACAAAACGTTTCACAGTAAATTAGCGAAAGGAGGCGACAATAAAGACGTATACATAGTCGACCCGAAACTGAGAGCGAAGAAAGCCTCGGATCGAGTTTCGGAAGAGACGAAATCGTTGCAACGAAGAACCATCGGCAGAGTCGCGCACGGCGCGTGCATGTTTATTTTATGGGTCGTGTTTGCACCCGTTTCGGCATCTATCGCTCGCTATGGTAAAGGTAATGCCACCGGTTGGTTCACCGTGCACAAATCTTTGAGCGCCGTCATTCTTTACGGCACTCTGTTTGGTATCTTTGGCATCCTCTTCCTCCGAGGTTTCTCCACGCCGTGGGGGCCTCACGGTACTTTCGGCTTGAAAACCTTAGGTTTGTGCGTCGTCCAAATGACGTTAGGAAACATCCGCAACTGGATTCCGCGTCCAATCTTTCGTTTTATCCACCGCTGGCTCGGCGTCGCCGCGTTACTTTTAAGTTGGTACACCTGCCGTTTAGGCGCTCGATTGCTGAGCAACATCGAGCGCATGCCGAAAGTGCCGACTCTGACGCACGCAGGCATGTTCGTGGTTTTGGTATTCGTCTGGCTCATGCAACGTAATCACACCAAGTCGAAGATTGATACCAAAACCAAGTTTAGCGTTTGAAAGTTGTACTACTACTAGGACTACTACTACTACTACTACTATAGAGTTTGTTTATGAAATGTTGGCATTTTACCTAACAGGGAAACGCCACAAAGCTGCCTCTTTAGCGCTTCCTCTTCAATCTGAAGAGCCGATCTAAACATGTCATCTCCTCAAAACAACGAAAAGGATCATTATCCTCCGAACGAGGAGGAGGAGTACGAGGAGGATATTTTTAGAGCCATCGACGCCAACGACCTCGCGCTCGTCCAAAGAATCATCTCCGAACAAGGCACAGACTGTGTCTTGAAGAGAATTTCCAATTCCAAAACCACTCTCATGCGCGCGTGCGAAACGCACGGGAACGAATCTATCGTTGAATTATTACTCTCATCTGGTGCACCTTGGAACGACGTGGACGACGATGGGCACTGCGCGGGAGAATACGCGGCGGAGAAGTATCCTCACCTCGCGTCTCAGTTGATGGATTATGGCGTGGAGGTTGAATTGCTATTAGGGGATGAAATCAGGACGAGTGGAGCGTACGAAACGGACACGTCGTATCTTTCGGAAAAGTTAAAGTACGACGCAAACGATCGATTGTTAGACGCGCAAGGCGATGCGGTGATGATGAAATGGGAAACACCTCTGATGAAATTGCACGCGGAGAAGATTTGCGATGTTGAGCATGGGAAGGCATCAGAAGCCGTCGTGTTGAACGTCGGGTTCGGGCTTGGTATAATCGACGGCTTCATTCAAGATTTGAAGCCGAAGACGCACGTGATAATCGAAGCGCATCCGGATGTGTACGCGCACATGAAAAGAAAAGGCTGGGATGAGAAAGAAAATGTCGTCGTAGTGTTTGGACGGTGGCAAGATGTCATCGACGACTTGGCGAAAGAATACTCGTTCACGGGGGCGTTTTTCGATACCTACGGCGAGACGTATAACGAAATCAGAGAGTTTCACGTGCATTTACCGAAGTTGTTTCAAAAGAGTAAAGGGGAAGGAAAACGGTGCACGTACTCATATTTCAACGGTTTTTGTCCAGATAACATCTTCTTTCACATGGTGTACAATAGACTCATAGCGAAAGAATTGAAGGACTTGAGCGGGATGTTGACGACTTTTGAACCGGTTAAAGTAGACAAGATTGATTGGGAAGGTGTTATTGGACACGGAAAGTATTGGGAGATGGAAACGTATTTCCTACCAACGAGTACGTATTTTTAAGTCAGCGCAGAGATATAGATGTAGATGTAGATGTAGATGTATAGCTTTGAAATAGCATTAAAGTAGTAGTCCCATTTTCTACCCTCCGTTTTCTTCTACATCCTGCGCCGCTATGCTCGTCGTCGCAATCGACAAAGATCGCGTCACCCTCTTCGTTCTCTTTCTACTTTGTTTCTCCTCATCTGCTCCTTCTTTCTTTTTCTTACCGCGCATAATCCTAGGTTCTCCTACATCCCTCGTCGTCTTTCCCACGTCTGCGCTTCTCGCGAGCGCGTCCGGCGGTACGCCCAGATCTCGCACGTCCTCGTCGTCGTCGGTCTTCTCCATCTTCCGTTTCTTTTTCTCTCTACCACTCTCACCACCCCCAACGACTACGGGTTCATCGAAGCTATATTTCACGTACTTTTCCGGAAACCTTTCGTGATCTGGAATCACGTATCGCTTACGCTTCCTTTTCACCACCATAAAGTCTTCTTCCGTCGCTCCAACTGCCATCATATCGTCTCCGTCGAAATCGGTTTCCTGATCGAGTCGATCGCATTTCCCGATCGATTTCCGTGTTTCTTTCTTCGTGCCGAATAAGCAATCATCGTTTGTGTTCTCTCTCTCTTCTTTGTCTTCTTCTTCTTCTTTCTCGTCGTCTTCAATGTGTTTCCCCGGGAGACGAATCGCCAACACTGCGCTCGTTCTCCAAAACTCCGACTTTGAAGACGACGATGGATTCATGGAGTGAAACGCGCGGTCGACGCGTTCGTGGAATAAATCGAACGACTTTACCACCACTTCAGTCGAGTCGTTTTCGCCCGTTGAGGCGGTTAAGGGGGACATTCTGCTCTAGGAAAGAGTTCGTTGTGGGGAAATTTCATCAGTTCGTTGAAGGAAAAACTCTTCATTGTTTAACGCGTAAAAAATGTCCAACCAGTGGCACCGAGGCGGCGGTCGAGGTCGGGGAGGATCCGGAAATCGAGGAGGAGGTCGAGAAGGATTCGGAGGAGGCACGAACGCGGGAAACCAACAACCGAGACGAGACCTTTTAAGAGACGATTTCGGCGTCGAATTTCCTCTTTGGCCGCTCACGAGTTACGGCCCCGGAGCGTCGAAAAACAATCTCTTGGGCGGGGACACGTCCGTGGAAGAACTCAGATGGGTCAGTGGAGCGACGCGAGCGAGAACAGGAAATCACGCGGTCGTGTTTGATGCGTTTAAAGAGTACGCGCGGTTGAAAGAGAACGATCGGACGGTGTTGAAATCGATGCCGGAAACGCAGTTGAAACAGGTGTTTGATTCGGTGGACCAAGGGACGATGAAACCGGCCGGGCTGGAGAGGAAGATTGAGCATCAGATGGTACCATCGGGAGGAGGAGGGAAAGCGTACGAACGGATTTTACCGACGGCAACGAGTAGTGGTGTTGGTGGTGGTAGTTTTGGTGCGTTTGGTGGAGGCGCGACGGCGGCTTTCGGCGCGGTGAGCCCTTCTCCCGCCCAACCGTTTGGCGGCGTTCAACAACAGCAGCAGCAACAACAACAAACATCTTTTGGAGGAGGGCAAATTGGATTTGGACGGTCGTCTGGTTTTGGGAACGTGTCACAGACGCCGAGTGCATCTCCTCCTCATGCGGGTTTTACGTCGACCGTGCCGGCGGCTAAGCCAGTCGTCACGGTCACGTCCTTGGCGCCGCAGAATCAAGCAGTCGCCGCGAATCAGTTTACGCCCGATTTTAATCCCGCCGATCCGTTCGGCTCGAGAGATTTCGCAGTCGGACAGATTCCAGATCAACCGCCTCCCCCCCAGTATTGTAACTAGATATAGTATTCGTAGCAGTAAAGTACACATAGAAGATTTGTAATAGTAGCAGTACAGTGTTTTTAAAATAACAGAATTTTATGATTTAAGCTTCTTAGCGGCGAACAAACTCCGATTGATGGCGAGTTTCCGTGCGCTCTTTCTGCTTCGCAATATTTCGCAGTCTCGCTTCGTATTTCGCGACGACGCGTCTGCGTTCTCTTATGGCGTTGTTAAAATCTTGCGTCAAGCGATAATCGCGTTTATTCGCCCACGCGATATCGTCTTTTGTAAATACGAGCGCGCGCGTGTTTTCTTTCGCCTTGACCGATACCGAATACGTTTCCGCGTCTGGATCGATTTCGCCGACCAAGTTGGACGCTCGTCGAAATCTCATTATTTTCCCCGTCTCGTCATCACTTTTGCCTTCCTCGACAGTGCACTCACCGCTGGTGATCAAAAATGTCTCCACGCACGGCTGGCCTTTGACGCATAAATACTCGCCCTCTTCAAACCTTCTTTCGGGGAGTTGATGCTCCACGTACGAGTACGCCTCCAATTTTCCGTGGACTCTTCGCAACCGCTGCGAATCGTTCTTCTCGTGCACCGGGTTGAACCACTCGTGTTCGAGCGCAGCGGCCGCAGACAAACGTCTCTTTGGATTCGGCTCCAGCAATCCGTTCAATAAATCTTTTGCCGTTTCCGAAACGCCGCTAAAATCAAACAAGAAGTAATCAATGTTCGCCTCGCAAATGAGTTCAATCAACTCGTCCTCGTCCTCATCCTCGAACGGCCATTCGCCGGATAGTAAAACGAACAGCGCGATGCCGCACGCCCACACATCTACGCCTTGACCATACGTGCCTTGCAACAAAGCTTCGGGAGACACATACGCGACAGTTCCGTCCACGCCCGCGGACGTTTGTCTGGTTCGTAAAACCTTCGCTAAACCGAAATCGACAATCGTCGCCGTGTCGTAATCGTCCTTCTCTTTCAAAACGATGTTCTCCAGTTTCAAATCGCGATGAATGACACCTTTTGTGTGCATAAACGCGACTGCGTCGATGAGATGATGGATAATGTTTTTAGCGATGTGTTCAGGGAACCGACCGTTTGGTTGTTCTGCGACCGCGTCTTCCAGTTCTTGACCTTTCAACAAGTCCATGACGACGTGAATGACCGCACCGTTTTGCTCCGTAAAGAATTCGCGGATTGTAACAATGTGCGGGTGACTGGAAAGGCGTTGCATTAAAGCGAGCTCGTTTAAGACTTCTTCAGTAGTCATCGCTTCGAACTCTTCCGAGTTGCTGCCGGCCTTGCTGTTGTCGTCGTTGTCGTCGTCGTCTGAATTTTCATCGGAGGATCCGTCCGATTTGGACTTTTTGGAATCGTCGTCTGATTCCAAAACCTCTTTAATCGAAATAGTCTTGACAGCAATGATTTCGTTGGACTCTTTATGTCTAGCTTTCCGAACAACGGCGAAGCCACCTTTACCCATAGTTTCACCAACTTCGTAACGATCGTTGAATGGTAAGTAATCGTGGACTTTACCGACATCGCTGACGAAACTGGCGAGTTCGTCGAGTTCGCGCAGACCCCCCGGGGCGGAGTGCGAGCGTCGTAAGAACGGTTTGTTGTTCGTCGCAGCAGACGCCTTTTCGTTTATTTTCGCATAATACATGGCGTTATTCCTACGCCGCATTTTCAACGTCGTTCCTTCGGCGACGTGTTTGGTGTGATTATCTCTCGCTCGCATTTCGCGAAGCGTGCGTAAATGCTCCTTGTTCAAGGAAAACTTCCTCCGCCACGTGTTTTCTTCGCGCGCTTCGATACTGCGTCTTCTTCTTTGAGAGCGTTGTGATGTTGACTCTTCTCCGTCATCGTTGTCAATAATAGCTCCTCTGGTTTCATTCAACGATCGGTGCATGAGGTGCGTCGACCCAAGTTGCGCTCGAAGCATCGCCACGTCAACCGCGTTATTTTGCATCCGCCTTCGATTTCGCGCCCCGGATGGCGATAGCCATCCACCCGCACTCATCGGTTGAGGAGATTGCGAACGACTTCGGGCGCCGCTGTCGGATTCGCCGGAATCACCACTCGTCGTGTTTTCTCCTCCGAAATGCAACGCTTTAGTTGCCGTCGCCGCCGATGATGTTGACGACATCATAGTATTTCTTCTTCGGTTTGTTCGCTCGCGAAACCTCGCCGAGGATGGAGACAGTTGTTCACCTCTCGCCTGTGCGGCTACTTGCGACGCGGCTCCCTCGGCAACACTGCCTAACGGCGATTGGTTATACCTCCGCCTATTCTCGTGCGCCAACGCCAACAAATCTTCCGCCGAGTCTAATCTCAAAAGCTGTTTTCGTAATCCCAACTTCTTCGCATGCGAACTCACGTTTCTCGTTTTCAACGTCGCCCACGAGCTCAACCCGGTCGGTAACAATCCTCGCGACTTCGCGGTTTCCGCCAATCGTTCGAACGTTTCTGGAGCATTTGGATAATCCAACGCCAACTCTCTCAATCGTATCGCTGTCCGTGCGAATCCTTTCGCCATCTGACTCGAATTCACCGCGCCTTCTTTGCCTAAATACTTCAGCACGTCGATAGTTTGTTTCCCGCACGCAAACTTATCGATCGCGTCTCGTTCAATCGCGACCGACAATATCCTATACACAAACTCGTGATGATAATACGGCACATTCAACGCTCTCAAATTTCTCGAACACTCCTTACAATCCAACGATTGAAAGTACTCGTTCGTCAACCGTTTCACGCGTTCTCTCAAATCGTCCGCTCTGTTCTCGCACAACCCCTCGCCGCCCCACACCGACCGAACAACCACATCCCCCTCGGGTTGTTCCAACAACTCCTTCCCTTTCCTCGCGCACTCGCACCCTCGCGTGGAAAGCTCCGACGGTCTCGACAAACACGCCTCTAAATACGTCACCGAAACGACGTCGTCGATCACCGCGCGCGCTAAAAATCTCGACACGTCCTCCATCGCCTTCGGGACGTCGATTTCCACGTCCGCTAACATCGACAGTAGATAATCGAACGCGTTTTCAAACGCTTCCGGAGGGAAATAGAAATTAGACGAAGCAGACTCCTCCTCCTCGTCATTCTGCCGGTTCGTTACTCTGGCAGATGATGATGATGATGTTGAATGACTCCTCGTCCTCGTTTCCTCCTTCTCCTCCTCGGGACCATTCCCAAAACAGACAACACCGAAGGCTAACCGTTCCATCAACCTCGCGCACATCTCCCGTTCCTTCATCCCTCGGTCTAAGCTCAGGCGAATCGCTTTTGCAATCACCATCTCGCCAACTTCGAGAATAAAAGTAGAGTTGTTGTTCATCGTGTTCTTCTTCTTCCTCCACTGTTCTCGCGAGAAACATAATTCCGTCAGAGAGTTGACGAATTCCAAAACGTCTGCGTGATGGGAAAAATACTCCGAGAGTAAGGACGAGATGCTCTCTTTGAACAACAACCGCTGATTGTTGTCGTCGTTTCTCCCCATTATCTCTTCAACAAAGAAGCTTCTTTTGCGAGACAGAGAGAAGGAATAGTTGCAAAAGCTTCTGTGTAGTATCGCGCGTTTTTCCTCTGAGGAATTTCCAATTCTTTCCTCAGTAAAAGTGCGCGCAATACTACTACACTCTCTCATTATGGGCATTTTCGACTCGTCTCTTCCTCGCTCGCGCAAAAACGAACACCCTCTGTTCAGCGAATCCTCGCGGTTTTATGAAAAACTACAACAACAGAATGCACTTCTTCCTCCTGTATCGACAACTTCGAACAACAACAACGAACAACTTTTGACGGCGGCGATGCGAAAAGCGAAAAGCGTTTCCTTGAAGAAGAACAGAGAGGAAGAAGAAGAGGAAGATTTGAACGAGAAAAAGAAGAGACGGGATAAGAGCGCAATGGCGGGAAAGACGGACGCGAAGATGAGGCTTTTAGATGCAGACGACGATGAAGACGAGATGATGAGCGATTCGGACGAATTTTACGAGCAAAACCAAGGCGCTGCCACTAAGGCTGCCAAGAGTAACATCAACGCGAAGAAGAAGGAAAAATCGGTGGAAGAGATGAACGAGGAACTGAGGAGGACGATGTTCGTCGGGAACGTGCCGACGAAAACGCGAGCGAAAGAGTTGGTTTCGTTTTTTAAGGAGATGTTGTTATCGTCGTCGTCGTCGTCGAGTAAAAGCGAGAAGAAGACGAAGAAGACGAAAGCGGAGGTGGTTTCGGCGCGGATACGCTCGGTGCCGCTGAAGAAGAGCGCGGACGAGAAGGACGCGAAGGTGCCGGTGAGAGCGAAGATTTTGGGGTCGTTAGGAAAGAGGAAGAAGGATACGGAGAATAGTGGGAGCATCAACGAGGCGTCGAAGAGCGGGTGCACGGCGTACGTCGTGTGGAAACGAGAGAAGGATTGCGAACGCGCGGTGAAGAAGGGCAACATGCAAAAGTTTAACGGGCACACGCTGAGAGTAGATTTTGCGGCGAAATCGAGCCAGACGACGAAAGGAGGAAAAGGTGCGATGGCGGGAGATGATGGCAGCGGCGTGACGTACGACCGAACGAAATCCGTATTTATCGGCAACTTACCCTTTGACGTTTCCGACGAGGAAGTCATCGAAATTTTCACCAAGAATAAAGAGTATAAAGAGTTAAAGACGGAGTTGGAGGCGGTCCGAGTCGTCCGGGACAAGACGACGAGAACGGGTAAAGGCATCGCGTTCGTTTTGTTTAAATCCGTCAAAGCTGCGAGAACGGCGTTATTACTGGACGGTTTTGAGATGGGCAAACGGGAACTTCGCGTCACGAAAGTTGGCGTCGTCGCGCCGAAAAGAGGGAACGAGGTTACCAAATCTCGAGAACGCGTCGGGAAAGCGAGCGATAACTTTAGCAAGAAAGACATCAAGAACGGTAGCCACGAAAACAACAACAACAACGCAAACAACAAGCGCAAAATGAACTCTTGGGAAGGCGGTCGTTCGGCAAAAGGGAACAGAGCGGCTAAATTCGAGAAGAAAAAATCGCCAACCGGGAGCGCTATCGGCGACGGAAAAGGAAAAAGCGCGGCTTTCGTCGGTTCAAAGAAAAAACGCGCATCCTCGTCCGCGGGTGGTAAGAAACGTCCCGCCGTCGCTTTACGGAAAGCAAAGATGAAAGCTGGTTTGTAAACATACGATTTGAGAACATAAATAGCACTCGCAGTATATACGTAGAGTATCCAACAACAACAACACCATGCGGTTAATTAAAGAGAAACGCGGATTGAAGCACCTCTTCTTCTCTCTCTCTCTCTCACGCTCTCTGTTTGCGACGATTAAATAATACTCACTTCTCCTCTTCTTCTTCTTTTTTCGGAGTCTCTTCTTTGTTCTCCTCGCCTTCTTTCACTTCTTTCTTCAACTCTTCGTTGAATTCGTTCGCGGCGGATTGAAAACTCTTCACGGTTTTCCCCAACGATTTCCCCAACTCGGGGAGTTTACTCGGCCCGAATAACAGAGCGGTCACGCCGCCGATGACGACGAGCTCGGGTAAACCGAGGCCGAATAAGCCGTTGGACACGACTAAGTCGCCTCGGTTGTTTCTTTTTCTTCTTCTAATGTTGTTGTTGTTTATCTTCTTCGCTACGATGCTTGAGCTTCTGTTGTTGAGAATGGATCGAATTGGAACCCTTATGGAATGTGTTGTTGTGGTACCACCGCGAGCAGCAGTACGCGCATGAGTCGACACAGAGACAGACGAGGACGATAACATCATCGACAACATTATCAGTGTTATTATATCGAGTTAGTGTTGTTGTTATTGTTTTGCTTATTATTGGGGAAATTTGGGGGAAATTCTCCACTTTAAACGAGAGGAAAACTATGAACTAAAACACCATCGGAACATCAACATGCGGGGGGTAAACCACCCACAGCAGATCAACAAGCAACTCTGCTCGTCGTTCTCTCTCTCGAACGTGTTCGCGACGATCGAGAAATCGAGTCATCTGTTCAATATCGTCAACGTGGCGACCGCGTTTAGTCGGTTGGCGAAGATTTTATCATCAACAGAATCGTCCAAACACGGCGGCGCGATGGAGACGAAGAAGAAGATGAAAAACAACAACAAAAACAGCGAGAAAAAGGAGTTAATAAAAGTTCTGATTGCGTTGCTTAAACGATGCAAAAACGTGCTCCGCGCGAACGACAAGAAGCAGTTGGAACCGAGACATTTGAGCACGATTTTATGGTCGATCGGGAAAATGCGATTGGTGTTGGTATTCGCCATCGAAGAGGATTTTGAAACATTCGGAGAGGAATTAGTGCACGTTTTAGACGCGATTTCGAACGTGGTTTTAGAGTATTACGAAGCAAAGAGGCAGTTCAACGCGCAGGAGATTTCGAATTTGTTTTGGGCGTCTGCGAAGATTTACGGCGACGCTTCAGCGATGAAGAAGAAGAAGAAGAAGAAGTTATTTGAAGGCGTTGAAGATGCGATCGTTCGAATGCAAGCGCCTTTGCAAAGGATGTTTGCGGCGTCCAAATTGAACGAGTGGACGACGCAAGGCGTCTCGAACGTGTGTTGGTCTTTGGCGAAGATGTTGGCTTCTGAAACGGAAGGAGATGGGAAAAAACGAATGGTTTGGGTGGTTGACGACGAGTGCGACGTGAGGAAAAGCATAGCAGACGCGGTTGAGATGGGGTGTTCTGGTCCTCCCGCGAAACGATTCAACGCGCAGGAATTCGCCAACGTCGCGTGGGCCATGGCAAAATTCAACGAGGCGCCAAACGACGACGACGCGAACGGAGGGAAAGAAGTTTTGGTGAATAAGATGGCGCTCGAATTGAAAAAGCTGCTCATATCGGAAACTGTCAAAGGTCGATTTGAGTCCAGGCACGTCGCGAATACGTTTTTAGCGTTCGCGAAAGTCAATCAGTGTGCGGAGGATCCAAAATTTTGGTTCAAGTTGAAAACGTTGACGAAAAGTGCTGTTTTAAAGAATATGAACGCGCACGAGTTGTCGATGGTCATGGTGGGTGTTAGTTTAGTAAACGAGAGCATCGGCGAAGTCGGTGGAGAAGACGACGAAGAAGAGGACGAGGAATTAGCGTACGAAGTGTGTCGGTTCTTTACAAAAACAATCGCGTCGTACACCGACGATACGAATAATGAAACCGACGACGACGAAACCGGTAAGGTGGGGTTAATCGCCAACGTCCTTTGGGCACTCGCGAAACTTCCGCAACTCCTGGGGAAAATCGCAAAGAAACAAGAAAAGGTGTTCATCAACGAGATGCTACGCGTACTCGAGCAGTCGAACGGTATCGCCAATATGAACGGACGACAGGCGTCCACCATTCTTTGGTCGCTCGCGAAAATCGGCGACGTGGTTGGTTTCGAAGATACAGGAATCAAATCTACGTTTGAACACTTCTCAAGAACGCACTTCTGCGATGCGAGGTCTTCTTTATTCTTCAAAACCAAAACCGATGCTCGATCGTTCTCTATGATTCTTTGGGCTTTTTCGAGCGGTGTGCCCGATGTTGCCACGAATGAAAGGGCGAAAGACGTCTTTGAATCCGCGCACAAAGACTTGCGTAAAGACAACTTTATCGACGAATTCAACGCGCGTGATCTCGCGAACGTGACGGAAGCGTTTGCAAAAAGATTGGATACGCCTGAAAAAGTTTTGAAGACAATTGCTAAACGCGCTGCGGAAATTCTTGACACGTTCAACGCGCAAGAGTTGCTAAAGTTTCTCGGCGCGCTCGAGAGAGCCGGAGGAGATGTGCACAAGTACGAAAAATTGAACGAACTTCTGCGCTCGAAAAGGACGGTTAAGATTCCGTTCCCTGCGCTCGGTTTAGTCGACGAGTCGGCGATAAAGCTGCGCTCGGCGACGCCATCAAACGATGCGTCTAAACAAATTGACAGGGTGGACGACTCGTGCGGCGGATTTGGGCGCCAAAATACCGGCGTCGCTCTTTGGGAAGGCTCGAGAGTCTTAGCCGAATGGATATCAAGACTTTCCACCGTCGATTTGCACGCGTTTTGCAGCAACGATGCAAAATGGAAAAAACTTGGCGAGGATGGGTTCTTTACGCCTCATCTGAACGCACGCGATGCTTTCTTCGGTAAAGGCAAAGTTGGCGTCGAGCTCGGTGCTGGGCTCGGATTGCCTTCCATCGTGGCTTCGAAACTCGGCGCAAACGTCATCGCAACCGACGGTACGTGTATTTTTCGTTTTTTCACAAATAGTAGTCGTCTCGTTTCTTATTCTTTTTGTTTTATGTTCTCGTATATTCGCTCCGGTTAATCCCTCGACTGGTCTTCCTTTGTGGCCGTTGAGTTTCAGAGAGAGCGTACAAAAGAGTTGACTGAAAAGTCACCGGGGAGTTTCGCTGACAACATCCTTTAATTTGCCACGGATGCGTCTGATAGTAGCTCTCGTACATTTTTTCATCTTGGTACTCTTCTTTACATTTTCTAAGCAAACTTACGTTATTATACTTTTCTTTTCGTTTATTTTCACTCGCACAGGCGACGACGACGTCCTCTCGCTTCTCAAAAAGAACGTGAAGAAGAACGCGGGCGAAGGATCTTCGACGAAGAAACTCGTCTGGGGCGCAGGCGACGCTCGAGAGATTCTCGAACTGACGAGACATCCAGACTTCATCCTCGCCACGGACGTCGTTTACGGCAACGATACGAGTAAATGGAAAGCGTTAGTGGATACTATCAAACGCTTAGCTGGAAGAAACACGTTGATTCTCATCGGCAACGTTCGCCGGTACCCCACGGGGCATCCGTTAGCTGAGACGACGTTTTACACCGAGGCGACGAAGGAAGATTTCGACCGCGCGGAAGTCCCGGTGTCCAGTTTACACCTAGACTTTCGAAGAACGGGCGCTGGGTCGTGCGTGATTCACGCTATGCGATTGAAATACGATACTCAGCCTTTCGTTACCCTCGGAAAACGGAAAAAAGAGAAGAGGAAGAAAGAGAAGAAAGAAAAGAGGAAGAAGAAAACGATTTTAAATTAGTGTGTAATAGTAGTAGTTTGTATTGATAAAGCTCGCGCTCGCTATACCGATAATAAGAAACTCCGTTATCGTAATTATTGTCCCAGTGGCTTTTCGAGCATAAAATGCCCCACCTCAACCAGGCCAACCGCGGCGAACGGATTCCATTCGGTACTCCTTTGCGCGATCTGCGCTTGCGTCAACCCTTTTTTCGCCCACTCTGGCTCCGCGTACCCGCACTTCTCGAATAATTTTTGCGCGCCTTTATTATCCACTTTCGTGTGCGTATACATCGTCGTCTCACCCATCTCTCTCATCGTCTCTTCCGCGGCTAACACCAAAGCTTTACCGATCCCTCGCCCTCTCTGCGTCGTAGCGACGGCGACGTCCGATAAATACGGTTTATCCGCCGGTGCTTTCGGTCGGTAGTTCTCCGCGCCGAACCTCTTCCCGTTCGGCAACGACACCTCCGCGATACCGACTAAATTCGATCCAACTTTTGCCGCTATCAAAACTCTGTCCGTCGCATTCTGCACCCCGTCCAATAACCCCGCGTACACTCGATCCGACTGTGCCTTCGCCAACCTTTTCCTCGCTAAGAAATCTTGCGGTCTCACCTTAAAGAATAAATCCATCACTAAGTTCGTCGCGTCCATGCAATCGTCCTCCTCCAAAGGACCTATTTTCGCCGACCCCATGTCCGCGAGTTTCACCTCCGACCGTTTCACCGCCAACGCCAAAGCGCCTTGCAGTTTCGCCTTGTCACGTCTTCGGTTTTTCGCCAGTTTCACCGTGCCTTTTTCCATGTCCACCACGAGCAAAGGCGTCGCGCCTTTACTCGTCACTTTACCCCTCGTGTTCTTTCCTTCTTCTTCTTCCGTTGTTGTTGTTGTTTCTGGAATCGTCGTCGTCGCCGTCGAAGCATCTCCTCCTCCTCCTCCTTCTTCTGCAAACGCACGTGCTCTCGTTTTGTCGCGTTTTGTGCTGATATTGAGAGCATTAAAACCGTTTCTTCTTTTCGCTTCACCGTCGTCTTCCGCGAGGACGACGATGCGTTTTCCCCCATGGGTAAAGTATCTCCTTCCCGAAGTCCGCGATGATGATGATGATGCGTTCATCTTCGAACTCGTATTGAACGTATGAGTGGTAGTATTACACGCTTTTACGCGACGGCAACAACCACCACCCGACGACACAGACGACGACACTGCGGCGTTTTGCGAGAAGAAGCTCATGATGACAGAGAGAAAGGAGAGAGTTTATGGGCGAAAATGAGGATAAAATGGAAGAATTGGAATCCTCACTTTTTTCCCAAAGAAGCAGCTTTCGCTCAAACAGAGGGTCGGTCTCGGTCGCTTTCCTTTTTCCTCCTCAGACGATTCGAAGAACACGTAATACGCGCGTTCCGTCGTCTCCCCCTTGCCTGGACTGCACAAATATTCACGCGCTTTCTTTCGTTCGAGGAGGGTCAGAGTAAGTAAGCACACACACTCCGACCTCTCTCTGATTCAACAACATGTCTCTTCTCTCGTCCAAGACGAAGAAGACACTGGGAGGAGGAAAAACGAGCAGCAGATGGGAGAATTTGAGCACAGACAGACAGTTACTGGTGTTTTCTTTGCTCACCGTTGTCGGTTTGATCGGGAAATCGATGTCCGAGCACGAGAAGTGCGCGCACGCGCACCACCGGATTTCCATTGGTGATTATTCCTTCTCTTTTGCCACTGGAAGGGGTAGTGAAGGCGATGGATACGATTCCGCGAGGATGGGACATTTGTCGTCGTCGTCTGAATCGTGTCCATCCGCGGACGAGTTGTGCCCGTCCAGCGACTCGAAACGACGCGTGAGAGACTCGGCGATACAAATCGAGTTGAAGAGGAAAAAAATAGAAGTGGAGGAGCTTCAGAGAGCGCTGGCGAAGAAAAACGGAAACGGATCCAAAGAGGATCCCTTGGCGAAAGAGTTGGAGACGATGTCCTCGGAGTTGGCAAAGTTACGGGCGAAGTTGCGAACGTATAAAGTGAGCGAGCAACAGGCGATATCGGATCGGAAGAATTGCGAGAAGACGCTGGAGTACGGCGGCGACGGATGTCAGCGGCAAGAGTTACCGATCGGGATGGAGTCGTGCGAAAAGCTCGCCGAATATAGAAAAGGGTTGGAGAAGAAAATCATCACTTTGAAAAGAGAGGCGTGGACGAACAAAGATAAGAGCGCGAACCAGTGCGCGGGAAAATTAGCCGCGGAGAGGTTGTTATGGATGGATAGAGCGACGGTAGTGATGACGGCGGCGATTGCAGCCGGGACGGACGAGAGAACGCTGGATTCGACCGGAATTATTCAAACCGAAGCGAGGAGGAGAGTATTAGCCGCGGAAAGAGAAATAGCGCATTCGAAAAAGTATCCCGGGTCGCCGGTATTTAACGGCGTCGGGAGTGCGGCGAATGAAGCGGATTTGTCCATCGTGTTCAAGAGAGCGCTGTTGGAAGCAAGGAACGAGATGTTGGCGGAAGATAAGAAAATCGACGAGGCATGGATCGACGAGTTGTTGCAGATTCCCGAGTTGAACGGTGGGAAGAGCAACGGCGCGAAAAGATGGACGCCAGACGAGCGGCAAAAACACAGCGAAGAATGGGAAGAAGCGGTGAGGAAATTAACGCCGACCATCGTGGAAGGCGTGCAAGTGAAAACTAAAAATCCGAAAGACGTGATTAACTATTTCGCGAGAACCGTAGAGGCGGAAAGAGCTATGCCGCATGTGTTTGGATTAGTCGAGAGAAAGGGAGGGCCTTTGCAGTGGGAAGGCAAATTCGCTCGATACGCCGCGCGCAAAAACGCGCGAAGGTCGAAAAATGTCAAAGGCGGCGTCGTCAAGAAAGCAGACGGGAATTCAACCGGCGTTTCAAACACATTGTTTCGTTCCGCGTTAGTCGACGATGTGTTACCGGACGTCGCGCCTCCGCCAGAATACAAAAGATGCGCGTTAGTTGGAAACTCGCAAAGAAATTTAATCCATGAGTACGGCGAGGAAATCGATAGCCACGATACCGTATTTCGCATGAACAACGGACCGACTTTAGGATTTGAAAAGTACGTCGGCACGAAAACAACGCATCGAATCGTGAATAATCTCTGGACGAAAGCGTACGGTGCATCGGTGTATAACTTAGCGCGACTTCCACTAGAATGGAACGCCACCTTACTCGTTTCCAGAACCGACGGCGAGGATTTCTACAACGTAGTTTCCGAGTTGAAAAATCGACGACCGGACGTCAATGTCGTTCGCATCAATCCGCCCGGGGCAGCTGCGGCGAGCGATTTGTTAGACACCTTGCGCAAACGCATTGAATCAAAGAGAGGTTTAACCTACCCAGGAAGAGGATCTCCCTCCTCCGGTTGGCTCGCCGTCTTCCTCGCTATTCAACTCTGCGAATCCGTGGACGTTTACGGCGTCGGTTTAGGCGGATGTTGGGGCGCCGCCGGAGGCGGGTGCATCGGAGGGAGCGCCTGGCACTACTTCGAAAACGATTTAGCCGAGCTCTACAAAAACTCTCGAGAATTCGGCGAAGATCCGCACCACTCCTTCCAGCTCGAACATGACATGTTGCGAGCGCTCGACGAAGCCAGCCACATCAAACTCCACGCGCCACAAAAATACGACTCCATGGAGAAAGAAGCTACGTATTTAAGAGCCATGCAACCAACCGTCTTGGACGACGCCCAAGCCACCGCGCGAACTTTATCCGCGAAAGCAGATCTCATCTGCATCGCCTCCGTCGGCCAAACCTGCGGCTGCGAAAAGAGGTGCATGTCGCCGACCGAGTTGCACAATCGAGAGAAAAAATCGAGAATGAAAGAAGCCACGCAGGTCATCAAGTCCTTGGAAAGATACGACGAAAGTAGCGGTAGTAGTAGTAGCAGTACTAGCGGTAAGAGTAGGAGTCACGACGGCGACGAGAATAACGAAGATGATTAATTTGCAATAAAAGTACATAAAAGTAAAGTACAGTACCAGTTACAAGTACATATTCTCACACACAACATAAACGCGCACTTCTTAAGCTCGGTTCGCGTACGTATTTGGAGCGCTAAAGCACCTTTCGGAGTTTTGATGAGGCGTGTGTCTTTTCAATCGAAAAAAGCTTCAAAAAAGAACAGTTTGACTCTTTTATTCCACACCCATAAGGACTCTCTCTCTTTATACATACACAGAGTCTCTCGAGATGGCGACGCCGCCGGTGAACGTGAGCGAGGCCATACAGGTACGAATACTACGATGTAGATAGATAGATACGAGCGTTTTGTTTTTTGTTTTCTCTCTTTGATGATGGGGCAGTTAATTGACCCAATTGGGTGCCGCCCGTTACGTCTATTCGATCACCTTTTTTTTTGTAAAGACTACTCTCTCTCTCGCTCTTTTGGGGAGGTGGTCTAGAGGATGATGATGATCTAGTTTGTGTTCGAAGTTTTACTGACGTTTTGCTTTTCTTTTCTCGCGTGTATTCTCGCGTAAACAAACAGCTGACATCTTTGGGCATCAATCCGTCGATGATTTCCTTCACCAACGTGACGATGGAATCGGAAAAGTTTATTTGCGTCCGGGAAACCGGGACGGCGAACGCGGTGGTGATTGTCGACGTCGCGTCGCCGTCGCAACCGTTGAAACGACCGATCACGGCGGATTCCGCTCTGATGAATCCAGAGAAGAGAATTATCGCGTTGAAAGCGACCACGGCGGAGGGCGATGGGAAAGATCACTTGCAAATATTCAACATCGAGCAGAAGGCGAAAATGAAGAGTCACCAGATGGACGAGCCGGTTGTTTTTTGGAAGTGGTTGGATGCGACGATGCTAGGGGTGGTGACGAATACGTCGGTGTATCACTGGTCGATGAGTGGGGACTCGACGCCGGAGAAGGTGTTTGATCGAACGGCGAATTTGGCGGGATCTCAAATTATTTCGTACAAAGCGAGTCAAGACATGCAGTGGTTCGCGTTGATTGGGATCGCGCCTGGCGATGCGTCGAGACCGGCGTTAGTGAAAGGGAACATGCAGCTATATTCCGCGGCGCAACAGAGATCGCAGGCGTTGGAGGCGCACGGCGCGACGTTTGGGACGTTCCACGTGCCCGGGAACGCGAAAGAGAGTCAGATTGTAGCGTTCGCTCAAAAGACGGTCAATCCAGGGGACGGGAGCGTACAGGCGAAGATGCATATCATCGAGCTCGGGATGCAACCGGGAAACACGAACGCGTTTCAAAAGTGTCAGACGGAATTGTTTTTCCCGCCGGAGTTCGCGGACGATTTCCCGGTGAGCATGCAAATCTCGAAAAAATACGGGTTGATTTACGCCGTCACGAAAGCCGGTTTGTTGTTCGTGAACGACATCGAGACTGGAGCCGCGGTGTATAGGAATAAGATTTCGAATGATCCGGTGTTTATCGCGTGTATTTCGGAGAAGACCGGGGGCATTTATTGCGTCAACAGAAGAGGGCAAGTCATTTTGGCGACTATTAACGAGAGCGCGGTGGTGCCGTTTGTATCTCAGCAGTTGAATAACATGGAATTAGCGCTATCGATCGCTGGAAGGGCGTCGTTACCTGGCGCAGAGGCATTGATTACGCCGAGATTTGACGCATTGTTCAACTCTGGCGATTTCAAAGGCGCCGCCGAGTTGGCTGCGAAATACGGGTCCTTGAGAACGATGAACACCATTCAAAAGTTTCAGCAAGCGCCGCAACAACCGGGTTCATCTCCTCCAGCGTTGCAATATTTCGGCGCGTGTTTGCAAATGGGCAAGTTGAACAAAATTGAATCGGTGGAGCTGACGAAGTTGGTGTTGAGACAGAATAAGAAACAACTCATCGACCAGTGGTTCGCGGAGGATAAGTTGGAGGCGAGCGAAGAGTTGGGCGATGTCATCTCCCCAGTCGACAGTGACATGGCTTTGAAGCTATACTCAAAGGCACAATCTAATCCGAAAGTGTGCGCTGAGTTGGCGAAAAGAGGTGATTTCGAGACGCTCACGGCTTACTGCGAACGCGTGAACTACACGCCAAACTACATGCACATGTTGCAAAGTTTGATGATGTCGGACCCGCCTTCTGCGGTTTCTTTAGCGCAAAGATGCTCGAAAATGACGCCACCGCCGCTTGATATGCAGGGCGTGGCGGATTTGTTCTTACAACGCAACATGATTCGCGAGGCGACGTCGTTGTTGCTCGACATCTTGAAGGATGATAACGAAGAGCAAGCGGCGTTACAAACGAAGGTTTTGGAAATCAACTTGGTCACGTACCCGAACGTCGCCGATGCGATTTTAGCGCAAGGTAAATTATCACATTACGATCGCCCGAGAATCGCACAATTGTGCGAAAAGGCCGGTTTGTACGGACGCGCCTTACAACACTACACGGAATTGAGCGATTTGAAACGGTGCGTTTCTGCGACGCACGCGATTGAACCGAACGCGTTGGTGGAATTTTTCGGTACCTTATCGAAGGAATGGGCGTTGGAGTGCTTGAAAGAGCTTTTAAATGCCAACCTGAAACAAAACTTACAAGTCGCGGTGACGATTGCCAAAGAGTACACCGAACAACTCGGCGTTCAAGAGATTATGTCGTTGTTTCAAGAACGCGACTCGAACGAGGGGTTGTTCTTTTACTTGGGCGCGTTATTACCAACCTCGGAGAACAAAGAGGTTCACTTTAGATACATCGAAGCCGCATCGAAGGTTCAGCAAATTAAGGAAGTCGAACGGGTCACGAGAGAGAGTAACTTTTACGACCCGGAACGCGTAAAACTGTTTTTGATGGAGGCAAAATTACCGGACGCGAGACCGTTGATCAACGTGTGCGACCGATTCGAGTTTATTTCCGATTTGACCACCTTCTTATACAACAGCAACATGTTGAGGTATATCGAAGGGTACGTTCAAAAAGTCAACCCGAAGAACGCGCCGAAAGTTGTCGGCACGTTGATCGATTTAGAGTGCAGCGAAGAGTTCATCAAGAACTTGATCTTGTCCGTGCGTTCGTTGTTACCGGTTGGCCCGCTCGTCGAAGAAGTCGAAAAGAGAAACCGTTTAAAAATGCTCTCGGAGTTTTTGGAGCACTTGGTGAACGAAGGTTCGCAAGATCCGGAAGTACACAACGCGCTCGGTAAAATGCTCGTTGATTCCAACAACAACCCGGAACATTTTTTGATGACGAACAAATTTTATCAACACGCGGTTGTCGGTAAATATTGCGAACGACGCGATCCAAACTTGGCGTGTGTGGCGTATAGGTTAGGGAACTGCGACGACGAACTCGTCAAATGCACGAACGTAAATTCCATGTTCAAAGTGCAAGCGCGATACGTGGTTTCGAGAATGGAACCAGAGTTGTGGGAGAAAGTCTTGACGGACGAAAACCAATACAGACGCCAATTGATCGACCAAGTCGTCTCTACCGCGTTGCCGGAATCGAAGAACCCGGAGGAAGTTTCCGTGACGGTCAAGGCGTTCATGACGGCGGAAATGCCAGAAGAGTTAATCGAGTTGTTAGAGAAGATTGTTTTGCAAACCTCCGCGTTTTCAAACAATCCAAACTTGCAAAACTTGTTGATTTTGACCGCCATCAAAGCGGACAAGACGAGAGTGATGGAATACGTAAACCGCTTGGACGATTTCAACGGCCCGGAAGTTGGCGAAATTGCTGCTGGGAACGAGTTGTACGAAGAAGCGCTGGCGATTTACAAAAAGTTTAACTTACACGTGGACGCGATGAACATTTTGATCGAGTCTATCGAAGACATCGAGAGAGCAATGGAATACGCCGAGCGCGTGGATACGCCAGAGGTGTGGTGCCAGCTCGGTAAAGCGCAACTGTTGCAAGGCGGTAAAGAAGGCGTCAAGGCGGCGATTATTTCGTTAATCAAGGCGAAAGACATTACCACTTTCGATGATGTCGTCGAAGCCGCGAGGAAATTTGACGAGTACGAAGCCATGGTGCCGTATTTGTTGATGGTGCGAAAGAGTTTGAAAGATCCGAAAGTAGACACGGAAATCGTTTACGCGTACGCTCGAACGGATGAACTCTCCGCGTTGGAAGATTTTCTTTCCAAACCAAACGCGGCGAATTTACAAACCGTCGGCGACCGGTGTTTCGAAGAAAACTTGTTGGAAGCTGCCAAGGTATTATACACGTCATTATCTAACTGGGGTGCGTTAGCTTCTACTTTAGTTCGCTTGCGCCAATTCCAAGCCGCAGTGGAAGCGGCGCGAAAAGCGAACACGCCCAAGACGTGGAAAGAAGTTTGCTTTGCGTGCGTAGAAGAGGAAGAGTTCAGGCTCGCGCAGTTGTGCGGCTTGAACATCATTCTCCAAGCGGACGAATTAGAAGCACTCTCGGACTTTTACCAACAACGCGGGAACTTTGAGGAGCTCATTCAGCTGATGGAAGCCGGCATCGGTCTCGATCGCGCGCACATGGGCATCTTCACCGAACTCGGTATTTTGTACGCTTATCACAAGCGAGACAAATTACACGAGCACTTGAAGTTATTTTCGCAGCGCATCAACATTCCGAAACTCATCCGCGTTTGCGAGGACGTCCACGCTTGGGACGAGCTCTGTTTCTTGTTTGTCCAATACGACGAATACGACAACGCCGCCGAAGTCATGATGAAACACCCAGACGCCTGGGAACACATCCGATTCAAAGACGTGTGCGCCAAACTTTCCAACGTGGACGTTTACTACAAAGCGATCAAGTTCTACCTCTCCGACCATCCGAAAGAGTTGAACGACCTCCTCGTCGTTTTACAATCTAGAGTTGACCACGCTCGAGTCGTCGCTTTGATGCGCAAACTCGAAGCGTTAGCGCTGGTGAAACCATATTTAGTCGCGGTTCAACCAGCGAATTTAGCCGCCGTCAACGACGCCATTAACGAGCTCGCCATCGAAGAAGAAGACTTTGAGACTTTGAGAACGTCCATCGACACGTACGATAACTGCGACCAGATTTCCTTAGCCGTCTCTTGCGAAAAGCACGAGTTGATCGAATTCCGCAGAATTGCCAGTCACATTTACCAACGCAACAAGCGATGGCGGCAATCCGTCGCGTTGTCCAAACGGGATAACTTGTTCAAAGACGCCATGGAATGCGCCGCCATGTCCGGCGAACGCGACATCGCGGAGGAACTCCTCGAATTCTTCATCGAAGAAGGTAAAAAAGAGTGCTTCGCCGCGTGCATATGCACGTGTTACGATTTACTCAAACCGGATTACGTCCTCGAAAAAGCTTGGATGAACGGTCTCTCTGAATACGTCATGCCGTACATGATCCAAGTCGTTCGAGAATATTCCACCAAAGTCGATGAATTAGTCCAAGATAAAATCGACAAACAAAACGAGAGCAGACAGGAAGAGTTGAACAAAGAGAAGGAGCAGATGCAACAAAATCTGTACGCGCAACTGATGCCGGCGGCGTTGCCGGCGCCGCCGATGGGCGGCGGCGATCAATACGGCGGTATGGGTGGTGCAGACCAGTACGGTGGTGGTGGTGGCATGGGTGACCAAAACGGGTACGCGCCGCAACCTCAGTACTACTAATACACATAATGATGAACAGAGAGAGAGAGAGAGTATCATCACGAGATCACATATTAACATTTTTTTATTCGACACAACAACGAAAACCTTCATTTCTTTACAGTCATACCTACTACACGCGAAATGATGACTTCACTGAAAGCAACGTCGTCGTTTACGTCGTCACACTCCTCGATGATGATTAAATACGACAGACGATATTCTTCGCTCTCGGCCTCATCATCTGAACCATCATCATCATCGCTTCTTCGTCGCAAAAAGCGTTCACATCATCGCCACGTCTTCGCATCGTCGTCACCGACGACGTCGTCGTCACCCAAACAACGAAAACGACGACTCTCTCCACCGCACGATATCTCCGTCCCTCTCCCGTCTGCGGGGAAAAATAAACCACCGTTATCGATTGAACGAGCGGTGAGGGAGTTTCCGTGGAGAGGTGGATTAGAACCGATCGAAAACCATGTGCATCCCGTCCAATGTGAAACTGTTTTCGGAGCAGTCCCTCAAGAAGTGAAAGGAGGCACGTTATACCGACTCGGGCCGGGGAGATGTCGATTAGGATCCACAAAGTACGCGCACTGGTTCGACGGCGACGGGTGCATGCACGAGGTTAGATTTGGGAAAGAGAACGGAGAAGTGACGATGCGTTCGGCGATGGTGGAAACGGAACGGTATAAAGCGCAAGAGACGCGAGCGGCGAAAGGCGCCGCGGATATCGTCGGGGCGAGAGGCGCGTGGACGCAAGCGACGGATATCATGGACAATTTAGGAAAGTTCCCTACGAATCCAGGAAATACGAGTCCAGTTGTTTTCAACGGGAGTTTATTAGCCTTGTGCGAAGGCGGACCACCGATTGAGATTGATAAGAAGACGTTAAAGACGAAAGGCGAGTATTCGGGGAAATTTACGGGCGATTTGAGTGGCTTTCCGATGGGTTTTGCCGCACATTCGAAAATAGACGCGAACGATGGGTACATGTACGCGTGGGGTCTAGCAAAGCCACCGGCGTTGGGTCACAGGTTTGCGAAAATCTCGCCGAGTGGGGGGGTTTTGAAAACCACCAACGTGCCTTTACCGGACCCGCTCGGTTTTTTCCTCTTACACGATGCGTGCGATACGGAAAATTATGTCGTTTTTGTCGTCGTTCCGTGGAAAGCGACGATTGGGGAAATCATGCCAGCGTTAATTGGCGTGGAGAGTTTTGGTCATTCGTTTTCTTACGATTCAAACGCCAAGACACGAATCGTTGTCATGCGCAAATCGGATTTAACCGTCGCGATGGAGGTGGACGTTGAAAACTTCAGTTCCTACCACAACGCCGGGGCGTATGAAGACGAGCAAGGGAACATTCACGCGTTGGTGTGCAAGTTAGAAGGCGATCGAGAGGATCTGGAAAAGAATTTTGCGGACATGTACAATTCCGTTTGGACGTCGAAACAGTATAATCACTTGTACGACGTGTGTTTATCGGTCAAAGAGAAGAAAGTTTTATCGCAAACGAAAATTGGCGGCGACAGTGCTAAACCGATGGAATTTCCGATTTTATCTACGAACTGGACGCAAACTGCCTCGAAAATGAAATCGATGCCTGCGTTTATCTACACCTTATGTTTCGGTGAAAGCGGCGGCGGTTATTTCGATACCGTCCAAAAAGTAGCGACGACTTTAGGGGCGAACGAAAACCACCTCGAATACCGATCCAAACCTGGATACTTCCCAGCCGAAGTTGCGTTTGTCCCTAAGAACAACGCTCAAAAAGAAGACGACGGGTATTTAGTCTTCATCGAATACGCTGCCAATCGTCACGCCAGCGACGTGGTCGTTCTCGACGCCGAAACCATGGACGAAGTCTACCGAGCGGAATCGAGTTATCACGTTCCGTATACCTTCCACGGTTGCTGGGAGTCGTCCGCAAACTAAGAAAGCGGCGATAAAAAAGACGACAAAGTGTTCCAACACGTTTAGAGATTTAGAGAAACAACCATTTTAGACGACAGACGAAAATAATACTTTGAGTAGGAGTTCTTCTTTGCGCGGTTGCTTCAAAGCGCTTTTGTCCGCGAGCACGACAGTTATTTCCTCTTTTTCCTCCTTTTCGAGGCATAAAAATTCCCCTAAAACGACAGTTTCCCCGGCGAAAGCACACGCACCATATGCGCGCATCCTTCTCTCTCGCCGCTTCCTCCTCCAGCAGCAGCAGCACGGAGAGTCGCGTGAGTCCATCCTTCAAGTTCACCCCCGCGCCGCACTCTGGCTACCATCGTCGTCGCCTGAACAACAACAACAACAACAACAACAAGAACGATTCTTTCTTCGAAGGGTGGTATTTCCGCCTGTCGATTTCCCGAGAGCAATCCGCCTCTTTGATTTACCACGTGTACGACCCGGACGATAGGAGTTCGAAGAGACACTCCGCCGGGGCACAAATTATTGCACCAGATGGAGAGTACGTGTATAAGGAGACTCGCGACGTGGGAAAGAGTTTCCAGGCGGAAGGACACGAATTGGCGTTACGGTTAGACTTTTTAGACGACGACCACTCCGAGATTAAGCCAAAAATAGACGAAAAGAGAAGACGAGCGGATTTTTACCGAGTGAGCGAGAGAGGCACGAAACACGCCGGGTATTTGTCCACGAACGAAAGCAACAGAAACGATATGGAAAGTGACGATTCGCCGTGGAAAAATTCCGCGGTTTTAAAGTACATCGAATGGGACATCGACGTGACGCCGTTGAAAACGTACGGGTCCGGGAGCGGAGGAGGCGCGGGGAAAGAGAAGGAAAACGATGGAGGTGTTTCGCCCGCGGGATGGTTGACGTCGTTACCGCTACTCGAACCGCACTATCAGATTTTGTTTGCGCACGCGATAGCTACTGGGTACGTGGAGTGCGATGGTAAGAGGACGGAGTTTACGGATGTTCCGTTCTACGCGGAGAAAAATTGGGGCGGCGGAGGGTTCCCTCGTAAATGGTTTTGGATGCAATGTAATTCGTTTCCTCAGTATCCAGACTTATCCGTAGTATGTACCGGTGCAAATCGAGGAGTGGTCATCTCTCCAGGCACGTACGAAGACGTCGGAATGGTTGCGATTCACTATGGAGATTTGTTCGTACAGTTTTCTCCGGTCGGCGCGAACAAGTCAACGAAAACGAACAGTTCATACGTCGGTGAGAACGTTCTCGTGAAATCGACGACGTTTGAATGGAAAGTACATCCATGGGGGCGTTGGGAAGTTGTCGCGAAAGGCGATGGCTACGAGTGCATTGTCACGGGCGCGTGCGAGCAAGATTTGACCAAGTGTAAAACCACCGTGCTTCGTGCTCCGGCGCCGGATACCGAATCCGGCATGTTACCTTTGTGTCGCGAAACGTTTTCGGGCGACATGACGGTCAGTCTGTATAAAATCAACGCCAGGAAGGGACGAACACCAATATTCGAAAACGCGTCGAGTGGCTCTACCGCCTGTCTGGAAGTCGGCGGCGGCCCGTGGGAAGCGCCGTGGGAAATCCAAGCGGACGTGAAGGATCCTCTCGCCGGCGCTTTAGCGATGACGGACGTAAACGTGGAATTAGTGCAAAGCGTCGGTAAGTTTTTCGGGTTGGACGTCATTCCGGGTTTGTGATAGATAACGATGATGATGTTTCGCCGCCTTTTTTTTTGTCCTTTTTGCAGCAATAGCGACACTAGTAATCGCGCTTAGAGTATTTAGATAATGAAAGTTAGTTGGTTATTTCATTTTGCACCTCATTCCAAGCACAACACATCACACGCGCAGAATACACCCACCTCTTCGTTTTCGTCACCACACGCGTCCTCGTCATGCGCAGCGTCGTAGCCACCGACCCTTTCTTCTCCTTTCGACGCGCTCTTCTCTTCTCGAACGTTGGTGTTCATCATCGTAAAGTCGCCTCTTCCTCCTCGGCGGCGGCGGCGAATTCCTCTTCCAAATCGTCATCGGCAAAGACGACGACAAACTCGTACGACGTCGATTCTATCCTCGAGTTACAGTGCCACGCCATTGCCAGCGATGGGTCCGGAGTGTGCAAACTTCCGGACGAACGGATCTGTCTCGTCGCAGGGGCGACGCCGGACACAGAAGGGGTGAAAGTTTTAGTCAAAATCACACAAGTGAAGAAAACGGTTGCTTTTGGGGTGAAAGTTTTTGCGAAAACAAAAGGGGAGGAGGAATTCTCACCTGCGGGGATATCGTCGACGCATTATCAGCAACCATTTTGCGCGCATTTTTACACGTGCGGAGGTTGTTCGTGGCAAGACGTGAAATACGAGAGACAGTTGGATTTGAAACGAACGATGGTGGTGGAAGCGTTCGCGAAGAACGGAAAGTTAGGCGTGGACGCCGCGAACGCGTTGATTGAGAGGACGGTTGGATTGTGGGCAAATGATGATAAAAATGGTGATGATACTACTATTACGGATGCAACGCCGACAAAGTTTCGGAACAAGATGACGTTTGCGTTTGGGGTCGATAACGGTGTGGAGAAAGGCGGCGCGAAGATTGGTTTGCGGCCTCCGAAATCGCACGATGTGGTGGTAGACGTGACGTCGCCGAGCGGGTGTTTGTTGCAGTCGGATAGCGCGAACGAAGCTTTAAAAGCTATTAGTAAGTCGTTGAGAAAAGCGGGAAAATCATTACCAGCGTTCGATAGGAAAACTGGGAGTGGGACGTTGCGTTCCGCGACGTTTCGCGAAAACTCAAACGGGAAAATTGACGTGGAGATTGAATCCACGTCGAGAGAGTCCGCGGTGAAGACTGGTCCTTTGAAGGAATTGATGACGGAAACGTTGGCGGTAGCGAACGTGAAATCAGTCACGCACGTCCAAATCGATCGAGTCGCGAACTTGAAACAAGCCGGACGTGGGAGAAAGCAAAGCAACGTGAAGAGTGGGAAACGTCCAGAGAGTAACAGAAAAGCTAAAACGACCATGATTGACGACGAGGAGGAAGATGTCGGAGCAGGGTCAATCGTCGACGACGCGTGGGAGGTATCTCTGGCCGGTTTGAACTTTCGAGCGAGACCAGAGTCGTTCTTTCAAACTAACACGACGCAGGCGGAAGTTTTGGTGAACGCCGCGGTCGAAGCGTTGCGACCTCTTTTTGAAGAAAAACCGACAAAGCAAAAGAAAATTGTTCTCGATCTCTTCTCCGGCGTCGGCGTGTTCGGCTTAACAGTTGCACATAAAATACCAAACATCTCCAAAGTCATCGGCTACGAGATTGTCAAAGAAGCCGTACTCGACGCGAATGAAAACGCCATCATGAACAATCTATCGAACACGTGCGAGTTTTACGTTCGAGATTTGACCAAACCCGGTCCATTGGAAGGTATCGACGTCGACGACACGAACAACTCAAACGACGAAGGAGACGCAGACCGTATCGTCGAAGCCGTCATCCTCGACCCGGCTCGACCGGGGTGTTCCAAAGACATCCTCTCCGAAATACGAAAGTTACGACCAAAACGAATCGTATACGTTTCGTGTAACCCGGACACGCAAGCGAGAGACGCGAGCATTTTGTTCGGGAACGAAGACGAAACCGACGAAAGCGGCGGACCATCGTCTCTCCCCACGTATTCCCTCGCCTCCGTGAAGCCGTGCGACATGTTTCCTCATGCCTTGCACGTCGAAACCGTCGCCGTGTTTGACCGCGTTGACTCATAATTTTTTGAATAGTAGCTTTGAACTGTTGCAATAATAATACTAATAGGACTCGCCGCGTATTGAATCAAACGTAAACAGACAAGACAGACAGAAGAAGACAAAGAAGAAGAAAAGACCGTGAGTAGTATCGCGCGACTTCTCGTCCATCGCAAAAGTTCCTTCTTACTCAAACCTTTTTTTCCAAAGAGCCAGTCGGAGCGCGACGCAACTCCATAGTATGTGAGCACTTTTCCTCTCCTTTTTGAAAATTGCCACGCTGTCACTGCTGTGAGCCACGCATTTTGAGAGCATTAATTGACAACTGCTCTCTCATCATTTCGAAACCATCTTCATCCACCAATGACGAGCGCGTGCACTCGTTCTCTCAAAATATGTTCCATTCGATCGCTCGAGTCGAATTTATGCGATGTTTTGGTCTGTTTTTTTTTATGCGATTGAATTCGATGCGTTGCGTTCTTCGTTAAGTAAAGCGTGGAAATGTGCTTTCGGATGGAGACGCCGATGACGTCTCAAAAAGGCAGTTACGAGGTGGAAATTCGTCACTTTCGCACACGAATACACCTACACACACATTAATAATACACACATAAACATGCAATCAATCACCCAATTCTCTCAATCTGCCACTCTCAGAGTGAACACAAACAAGGCTTCCTTGAACAAATCGTCCAAGAAGGTGTCCATGCAAGTCCGCGCTGCGGTGAGCATGCCGTCGATGGATTCCCAAGATGAAGGCGACGACGTCGTCGCTTCCAATCCGGAATCGTTCGTCCCGCAAGCGCCGGCGGCGCAAAAAGGCAACGCGGTTTTCTCGTAAGTGATTGTTTTCTCTAACGCTGTGACTTTTGTGTTTTTGTTCCTTTTGAGATCTGGTTCTGCGCGAGAATGATCATCATCATCATCATCCGTTTACTGACCAACTTTTTCTCTTCTCTGACGACGTCACCACCTCACGATGTGAACACATTTGAAACAACAGCGAAACCGCGCAGCTCATCAACGGTCGCGCGGCTATGGTCGGCTTCGTCTCCGCCATCGCGGGTGAAGTCATCACCAAGAAGGAAGCCTTCGAGTTGATCTTCCCGGCCAAGATGGTTTCTGGCGTCCCGACGCACGTCATAGACGCGCAAAACTTCTCTTTGTTTGCGTTCACCATCGCCATCGCGACGTTGGGCACCATCACGCCGAAGTTTACGCAAGACAACTTTGACGAGAGCAGAGAGTTTGCCATCTTCAAGACGAACAGTGAAATGTTGAACGGGAGAGCGGCGATGATTGGTATCGTTTCTTTGCTTGTTGCGGAGAACGTCATGGGCCACGCTTTGTTCTAAGATGATGCGTCGCAATACCGTGCTTCTCCGGAGCGTACAAAGTGGAACACACGTTTAGAAATTAGGTCCTTGATAAACATTTAAATATAGTTATTTTTGTAAGATATAAATATACGCGATATTAATATAAACACGCACACGGATAATGTAACGTTTCGCTACCGCTAATCTACCTATCTATTGCTATCAGTCGTCGTCATCTTCGTTTTGGTCGCTGGTCAACTTGACTTTACGTCCGCCCACCGAGTACACCCTATTAGAATCCCTATCCTTTCTCGTCCACGCCTCAAGATTCTTCCTTTCAAAATTTTGAATCTGTATCTTATACCCCCACTCGCTGCACACGATCGGTCTGGCGGTAAAGCAGTGCGCCCAGTCGTCTCCGCCGCTCGAGATCCATTCTCGTAAACTCAACTCCCACTTTCGAAAAGGCACGTCCAGCAACGTCAACCTCAAACAGTGCGCGAACGCGGACGGACACTTCTTACACAACGTTTCACACGACACTAAATTCACGTTCACTTTCACCCCTCCGTCTTTCGAAGAAATGCTGTACGGGACGATGTTTCGAATCGCTTTACCAATCGCGCCTTCATCGTATCTCAAAAGTATCGGCGCCTCCACCACGAGAACGCTCAAGTTGTCCTTCGCGAACGGTATCGCACTTTGCATAACTTTCAGCTGCGTTAACAAAACTTTCGAGTCCGTGGACGAGAGAATCTCCCGGCCTTCTGAAGTGGACAACATCGTGTCCAAGCCTTGGTTGTCCACGCTTAAGAGGATTTTTAAGCGCTCGCGCGTTTGCGGCGAAAGCATTTGATGCTCCTTCCGTTGTTGTTGCGTTTGCTTTGTTTCGTCTGCGATTTCCCCATCCTCGGAGTCGTTGTTTTTCTTTTCCAATGAAGAAGATGATGATGCGAACGCGTTCGATTTGAGGCGAGACTTTTCGCTCTTAAAACCGTTCTCCTTCTTTCGACGAAGCGATGAGACGAGACTTTCGCGCAAAAGAAGGCGCGATGATGATACTAAGTGTGCCTTCATTTGATTTAAGTGAAGATTGGTCTATTTAGTACGTTTACAAAAATTTACAGACACACACGCGCTAATATAATGTAGCTGTTGTTTGAAGTTTAGTTACCGCTCTCGCACAACCGGACGAAACTCGTGCGCATTTTCCTCACGAACTTGCTCAAATCGTCCGTTCGATTGCACTCTCTCATGTACTCTCCAGCTTCTCTCACCGCGGGTTCGCACTCGATTAACTGGTACCGAGTCGATCCTTCCTCAACGCGAATCGTGAACGAAAACTCTCTGTCCATCTCGAACCGATCGATCAACGTGAACGCGAACTTCATGTCGTCGTCCTCGGTTTTCATGAATTCCAACCCCAGGCGATCTTTGTACATGTCGTTCGCGACTCGCAAACTGTCCACTTGCTTCAGTTGCTTCCCTTCTGACTTTTCCACCGCGCCGGCTTCCTCCTCCGTTTTCCTTCGCTCTTCGCTCACCGTCGCTCTCAAATCCTCCAGCTGTTCCGGTAAATCCGCGGCTAACTCTCTCGCTTGCATCGCTTCCTCTTCCATTTGCTTCAGTTTATGTTCTTGTTCTTCCTTCTCTTCCTCTAACTCTTTCGCTTGACTCGAGAGCTCGTGCTCGCGTTCGACCAATTTTTTGTAAAACTGTTCGCTTTGTTTCATCGCTCCGTCGTGTTGTGATTTCAGCGCTCGTTTCGAGGAGAGACGTTCGGTCGTCCATTCTTGGACGATATCTGAGGCTTCTTTGAGTTCTTTTTCTAAACTGTCCAGTTGGAGGAGTTGGTCCACGTCTACGATCGTATTCCCCGTTTGTTGATTATTGTTCGCCGTGTTACTGCTCATGGTGTTGGTCTTCTTCGTCTACCTAAACGTATATTCAAGAAGCGCGCGATGGGGGAGATTTTTGAATTCCAATTAGGATGATTTCCTCAATTCGTTCTTCTTCTTCCTCTTCCTCCGCGTCGTTTTTTGGAAGAAGGCGGCGGCGTAAATCTCTCTCTCTCTCTCTTTATCGCTCGGTTTTATGCGTTTTTCGCGCGTGCTTTGAGACAAAAGAGTGCGTGTCGTCTTCTTCCGTTGCGTCTCTTCTTGCGTGTTCTTTTTTTGAGGGGAAATTTTGTTGGGGAGAAAACATCAAAAGCGCGCGCTGTGTATTATGGCGTTCTTTCAAT
>Ga0257106_1000092_pt1 | contig 53571 bp, 50 predicted proteins | sample LP_taG_3_FD_190177 | JGI IMG/M metagenome (GOLD analysis project Ga0257106, IMG submission 190177) | Marine microbial communities from Northeast Subartic Pacific Ocean, Canada - LP_J_2011_P26_10m | ecosystem: Environmental > Aquatic > Marine > Oceanic | place: Canada: Northeast Subartic Pacific...
ATTTTTGTTTTTCTGATTCAAATGCTTGAATTTTCTCATCGTATTGTTTTGAGATTTCATCTAAAGATAAGCTTGGAGTAATTTCGCGAACACGTTTTGCGTAGACGTAAACCCCTGTACCTTCTTTCTCTGTACCTTCTTGTTGATTTGAAACAATAAAAACGGCATCTTGTAAAATGAATTTAGTTTTCTCAATTTTGTTTTCAAAATTTGTTTCAATTTCAATAATATTGTTGTCAACTTTTCCCATTAAGTCTTGGTGCTGCTCAAAAATTTCAGCGATTCCGCTTCTTAAATGAACACGAACTTTTGTAGTATTAGATTGAACGTTATTGTATTCTGGTGTTGCTAAAAGGAATAACATAATTTAAATTAAAGTTTTATTAACTAAATAAACCTTATTTGATATTTTTAAAAAATATTTTCGGTAAAAAATAAACTTTTGAGTGATGTTAAATATTATTTGTATAATGTAACTTCTTCACTACCAATAATATTGATGAAATCATCTTCAACAAAACGGAAATCTTCAGGTTTAAGATATGTTAAATCTTCGTAAGATAATGATCCATTATTAATTAAAGATTCTTCAATACGAATTGATTGGTAAGATAATAATTGATTTAAGAAAATCTTAATTGTTCTAACATTAGAAAATGCTGTGAACGTTTGTAATTGTTCAATGTAGAAACGTAAAATCTTTACTGTTTCATCTGTAAATTTGTAACGAGCTTCATTGTTTAATAAGAATTTTGTAATTGATACTAATTCATCCGTATTGTAATCAACAAAGTCAACATGGTTTCCAACACGTGAAGAAATACCTGGGTTAGAATTAAAGAATCCTTCAATTTTATCTTTTCCACCTGAGAAAACAAAAATTAAATCATCACGCTGATTTTCCATAACTTGTAATAATAGTTCAATTGCTTCTGAACCGTAATCACGTTCGTTATCAGGTTTGTATAAGTGATGAGCTTCATCAATAAATAACATTCCACCACGTGCTTGATTTAAACATTCTTTAGTTTTAGGTGCAGTATGTCCAACATATTGACCTACCATATCTTCACGAGTAACAGTTGTGATATGTCCTTTCGATAAATAACCTAAGTTACGTAAAACTAAACCAATTTTCTTTGCTACTGATGTTTTTCCAGTACCTGGACGGCCTGTAAATGACATGTGTAAACTTGAGTTTAAAGTTGCTAATTCTTGAATTTCACGAATACGATCAAATAATAAAACCGATGAAATTTCACGAACACGTGTTTTTACATTTTGTAAACCTACTAATTCTTCATCTAATTGTCCAATAATAGTTTCAATTCCTGTTTTTTCGTAACAGTCTTTAATATCAATTGAATCGTTTTGGTTAATAACTAAGTCTTTTAAGCTTACTGAAGCTACCGATGTTTTGCACATATTAATTAAATTTTTTTTAGTTTTTAGTAAAAAAAAAGATAAACTGAATTTTTTCAGTTTATCTTTTTAAGCGAATGTAATTAGTAACGAGAACCTTCTCCAGCAGCTTGTACAGCGTAAGATTGGATTGTGTAAGCGATACGACGACCTTCCATTTCTTGACGTACTAAGTAGAAACCAGGTTCGTAGCTAGGACGTTGTACGATGAAAGATAAACCAGTACTTTCAACACCACGAGTGTTGTCGAATGCGTTGATCTTAATGTAGCAGCTTGGGTAAGCTTTACGTGCTTCGTTAAGTTCGTACATTACTGTTGCCGCATCAGATACGTCAAATAAAGGTAATCCCCACATTTCCCAGTAACAGTTACGTGGGTGTGGATCATCAGTCCATTCAATTGAAGTAGCAAATCCCATTTTGATTGCGTATTCTAATTGTGCTTTGATTTGGTCATCAGTTAAATCTGGTAATAAAGAGAAACATCCTTGTGTAATTCTTGCCATAATATTTTGTTGTTATTTTTTATGTTTATTAAATAAATATACCGTAATTAAATTAATACAAAACTAAATTTGTTAAAATTAAGAAGCAGCTGAAGTTGGAGTAGCTTCGAAATCTAAAGTATCAGTAGAAGCGTAATCGAAAGTAATTGCTTTCCATAAGTCTAAGGCTACTTGTAAAGGACGACAATCGTTACCAGCTTGCTTTAAGATGTCAGGACCTTCAGATAAGTAGTCACGACCTTCGTTTTTAGCTAATACCATTGACTCTAAAGCTACACGGTTAGCAGTTGCACCAGCTTGGATACCATCTGGATGACCAATAGTACCACCACCGAATTGTAATACAACATCTTCACCTAATAAGTGAGTTAATTGGTGCATTTGTCCACAGTGAATACCACCAGAAGCTACTGGTAAACATTTACGTAAAGAAGCCCAATCCATGTCGAAGAAGATACCAGTTGCACGGTCTTCTTTTAATGTTGGTAATAATAAAGTATCGTAGAAACCTTTAACAGTGTTAGGATCTCCTTCTAATTTACCTACAACAGTACCAGCGTGAATGTGATCTACACCAGACATACGCATCCATTTACAGATTACACGGAAGTTGATACCGTGAGTTTTTTGACGAGTGTAAGTCGAGTGACCAGCACGGTGTAAATGTAAAATCATGTCGTTTGCACGAGACCAGTAAGCAATCGATTGGATTGCTGTGTAACCGATAATTAAATCGATCATGATGATTACAGATCCAACTGCTTTAGCAAATGCTGCACGTTCATACATTTCTTCCATTGTAGCTGCAGTTACGTTTAAGTAAGAACCTTTAACAGAACCACTACGAGCAGCAGCCTTGTTAACACCTTCCATAACGTATAAGAAACGTTCACGCCATCTCATGAATGGTTGTGAGTTAATGTTCTCATCATCTTTTAAGAAGTCTAATCCACCTTTTAATCCTTCGTATACTACACGACCATAGTTTTTACCAGATAAACCTAATTTAGGTTTTACAGTAGCACCTAATAAAGGACGACCGAAAACGTCTAAACGTTCACGTTCTACAATTACACCAGCAGCAGGTCCGATGAATGTTTTTAAGTAAGCATATGGCATACGCATATCTTCTAAACGTAAAGCTTTAACAGCTTTAAATCCGAATACGTTACCGATGATAGATGCAGTTAAGTTAGCAATTGATGATTCTTCGAATAAATCACATTCGTATGCGATGAAAGCAAAAAATTCTTCAGCATTGTTTGGAACTTCTTCTACGAAGTAAGCTTTTGCACGGTAAATATCACAAGCTGTTAATAAATCTGTCCATACAACAGTCCATGTAGCAGTAGAAGATTCACCAGCAACTGCAGCAGCAGCTTCGATTGGATCTACACCTGGTTGTGGAGTAATACGGAAAAGAGTTAAAACGTCAGTGTCTTTTACTGTGTAATCAGCATCCCAGTATCCCATTTTTTTGTAAGGAATTACACCTGATTCGTAACGTTCTGATTTAATACGCGATCTTTCTGTTGCATCACTCATAATTTTATAACTTTTTTCAAAATTTAATATATGTAGCGGAAAATTTAATACATAGTAAAATGTACACCAATTTTGCCAAACTCTTTAAAATGCTAAGAAAAAAAATTTTCCTAACCTCATCCTGTCTTAATTTTTTAACCTTATGCTCAATTATTATAAGAATAATATTTTTATTGTTAAGTTATTGTGAATAATACTCAATAACTTTTAGTTCATTAATTCGAACTAGAACGTCTTTACGCTTAACTTGACTAACAAATGTTCCAACCAGTTGGTCTGTATCTACTGATAAATGTTTTGGTAATAAACTTTGAAAACGTGATTGTGTTAAATTAACGCGTTTCATTCGACGTTGAATTAATTTTCTTTTATTTTGTTGTACTTCAAAATTTTCTGTAATTAATTTTTTCGATTGATCACGATCACGAACTTGAATGTTATCTCCAGGTTTACAAATAAAACTTGGGATATCTACTAAACGGTTGTTAACTAAGATATGTCCATGGTTTACAATTTGTCTTGCAGCTGGAATTGTTGCAGCAAACCCTAATCGATACACAACACAATCTAAACGAGCTTCTAATAACTCTAATAAATTTGTTCCAGTTGGTCCTTTTAAACGTTTTGCCTCTTTATAGTACGCAACTAATTGTTTTTCGGTAACACCATAATTGAATCGTAATTTCTGTTTTTCGAATAAACGGTCTTTATAATCATCAGATAATGATGAACGTGTTGTACGAGAGAATGAAATCTTTCCGTGTTGTCCTGGCGTTTTTGTTCTAATTTTTGTATTTTTCTTTGTTAAACCAGGTAATAATCCTAATCTTCGGACAATCCTAATTCTTGGACCGCGATATCTAACCATTTTTCTACTATTTAATTAAAATTTAACTATTATTAAGCTTACTTCTAAAGATACCACTCAATTCACAAACAGTCAAAATTACTAAGGGCGAATGACGGGACTTGAACCCGCGAATGACGGAATCACAACCCGTTGTCTTAACCACTTGACTACACCCGCCTACAACAGATATTATACCTTAATTTTTAAAATTGTATATAATTATACGCTGTATTTTCTACTATTCATAAGTTTCATTGAATAACTCACTTCTTCTTCTAACATTTCAAAAATATCAATATCTAAAACTTGTGTGATTAGATCATCTCGGAAAATCGCTACACTATCCTCTAATGTTTCACGTTTAATTAACATTGAAAACTGTTTTTCTGTTAATTGTGTTTTTAATAAATATGCAAAATAGTGCTGGTGTGGCATAATTTGATCACGAATAACATATTCTTGGTTATGTAATTCTTTTAGTATGCGATATCTTAAAAGAAATAAATCTGTATCATTTTTAACAATATGGCGTATCATTTTACTTGCCATTAATTCCTTTTCTTCTAACATTGTGATAAATAAAATAGAAGAATTGATAACGGGTGTTTTGAAACGTGTTAATGCATTTTCAGCAGCTTTTTCAAACAATTTATTAGTTTCATAAGAATAATCTAAATTCTTAAATTCTAATTTTTTTGTTGTACCAAAAAATTTTTGAGCTTTTGAGACAATTGAAAGCCAAGAAGAATTTTCACGACTTTTAAGGTTTGTATTTTTTGAAATATATTTTCCAATTCTTGTTTTTGTAATTTTAAAATCTTTTAAGATTTTAGTTAATTCATTTTTTTCTGCAAAAAATGATAGTAATAAATATTCGCTAGTGACATTTTGTTTTTCACATATTTGGGCAAAACTTTTGGCTGTTGAAGCTATTTCAAAAGCATCTTTTGAAAAAAAGTCAAAATATGTAATACGTGAAATTAAATAATCTAGAGCACTATATACCTGATGTCTTCTACCTTTTTCTAAACGAATTTTTTCTTCTACAGTTAAATTTTTATTATTCAACTGGAATGTTTGTGTAGTTTTTGGTGTTGATTTTAACATTATCAAAATTATAATAAACTTTTTTTATAGTTCTTAAATTTGTATTATACCGTATTTTTTAAAATTAATTAATTATTACCCTTTCTTTAATAATTAATATTTAATATCATTATCATTGTTGGGAAAGAAGATTTTTTACCCAAAATTAAAAACTATAAAAAGATTTCATGGTTATAGAAAGTAATACCCAGACAACTAAAACATTAGAATCAGCTCCTTCTGTTGATTTAATCAAATTAGTAGAATCAAAATATGTAAAACCAGAAGTTGATAACAAACGCACAGTAGAAATTGGTGATTTATTACGAGTTGGTTATCTAATTCCCGAAGGGGATAAAGAACGTACACAATACTATGAAGGTGTTGTTATTGCAAAACAAAATAAAGGAGTACGCAAAACCTTTACCATTCGTCGTAGTGTACAAGGTATTGGTGTCGAACAACTTTTCTTATTACATTCACCAAAATTGGTTTCAATTACTAAGAAACAAAGAGCGAAAGTAAGACAATCTAAATTATATTATATTCGTGAATTACGTGGTAAAGCTACTCGTTTAAAACGAAAATTTAATTAATGCACCTAACTGGATTTGAACCAGTGACGTTCTTACGAAAATGGATTATGAGTCCAGTGCCTTCAACCACTCGGCCATAAGTGCAGATATTTTTTAAAGTTGGAGCTGGTGGGATTTGAACCCACGTCCATAAAATTTTATGTCGAATCCAGAAAGCCCCTATAACAAAAATATGCAAATATATAAGTATCTTATATATTTGCATATTTTTTTGTCTAATTTTTAATTAAGCTAAAGATGCTGCTTTTTCAATAACATCATCAATACCACCAACAAGGTAGAAACTTTGTTCTGGTAATTCATCAAATTCCCCTTCTAAAATACGTTGGAATCCTGTTACAGAATCATTTAATGAAACGTATTTTCCTGGTGAACCAGTGAAAACTTCAGCTACGAAGAAAGGTTGTGATAAGAAACGCTCAATACGTCTTGCACGTCCTACAACTAATCTATCTTCTTCTGATAATTCATCAATACCTAAAATTGCAATAATTTCTTGTAATTCTTTGTATTTTTGTAATGTTTGTTTAACACTTTGTGCTGTACTGTAGTGTACTTTTGATACAATGTTTGGTTGTAACATTGTTGAACTAGAGTTTAATGGATCTACCGCCGGGTAAATTCCTTTAGCTGCTAATTCACGAGCTAATACAGTTGTTGCATCTAAGTGACGGAATACATTTGAAGGTGCAGGATCTGTTAAATCATCTGCTGGTACATAAACCGCTTGGATTGATGTAATTGAACCTTCTTTTGTTGAAGTAATACGTTCTTGTAATTCACCAACTTCTGTCGATAATGTAGGTTGGTATCCTACAGCTGAAGGCATACGTCCTAATAATGTAGATACCTCTGAACCAGCTTGTACAAAACGGAAAATATTATCTACAAATAATAAAACGTCTTGTTTATTTTTATCACGGAAGTATTCTGCCATTGTTAATGCCGTTAATGCAACACGCATACGAGCACCAGGAGGTTCATTCATTTGTCCGTAAACTAAAGCTACTTTTGAGTTTTCGAAATTTGAAGCATCAATAACTTTTGATTCTTTCATTTCTTCGTATAAATCATTACCTTCACGTGTACGTTCACCTACACCTGCGAATACTGATACTCCACCGTGTTCTTTAGCAATGTTATTAATTAATTCCATAATTAATACAGTTTTTCCTACACCGGCACCACCAAATAATCCAATTTTACCACCACGACGGTATGGTGCTAATAAATCAATTACTTTAATTCCAGTTTCGAAAATTGCTGGTGTTGTTTCTAATTCTGTAAATTCAGGTGCTGGACGGTGAATTGAGAACATTTCAGTACTTGCTGGTAAATCACCAGCTTCATCTACAGGTTCACCTAAAACGTTGAAAATACGTCCTAATGTTGCTTTACCAACTGGTACTGCAATTGATTTTCCTGTATCTACTGCTACGTCACCACGTTTTAAACCATCTGTAGTACTCATTGTGATCGCACGAGCTTTGTTTTCACCAATTAAATATTGAACTTCAGCAATTACAATTTCACCAGTTTGTGATTTTTTTAATTCTAAAGCGTTATAAATAGATGGTAAAGATCCTTCTGGAAATTCTACATCAACTACAGGACCGATAATTTGGGTAATGAAACCATTACTGTCAACCATATTTTCTTATTAATAAATTATTTACACTGTCGCATTTTTTAGACAATTAACCGAATTTCAATTATAGATTTTAAATTTTAACACGACGTGTTGTTTTTAACCAATTCCAAGCCTCGATATATGAATTTGGATCTATTTTTACAACTTTCGTCCAATAAAATGTTGCTTTTTGTAATAATGATTCAGATAATGTAAAACATTTCTTTTCCGCTGCTTTAACCCCTTGATAGTGATAAATAACGGCGATATTATTTAAAGCTGAAGTAAAGCGAGGATTAATAAAAATTGTAAAATAATAATATTTTAAAGCTTTTAAATAATCTCCATTTTTGGAGTAGATTAAACCAATATTGTATAAAATAATACTTCTGTCATATAGATCCTCTTCAATTTGCAAAGCTTGATAATAATTATTCAAAGCTTCTGCGTATTCACCTTCATCTTGAGCTGATAATCCATTTAAATAATAAGAAAAAGCCTTCTTTTCTTGTTGACTCGCTGGAAAAACACGTAAAATTACGTCAGCAATAATTGTAAACGTTTTATCAATAAAGTTGTTGTTGTTTCTTGCTTTACGCATCAATTTTTAATTTCTAGATTTTTAACTTTTTACATCATAAACAAATGGAATAAGTTTTAAATCACGTGCTTTACGGATTGCTTTTGCAACTGCACGTTGCTGTTGAATAGACAAACGCGTTTTACGACGTGGTTTAATCTTTCCATATTTATTTAAAAAAGCTGATAATAATTTTACATTTTTGTAATCAATTACATTATCAAACTTTTTTAGTATTAATAGGTATTGTAAACTTTTTCGAATTTTTGTTGGTTCTGGTGAAGTTTTTGGTAGTCTTAAACTTTGATTCCAGTTATTACGTTTTGAATTAAAGTTACCTTTTTTTGTGTTATTTTTATTGAAATAATTCATTAACTTTTATTTTAATTTATTTAATTTCTTTATGAACGGTTTGTCTATTACAGTAACGACAAAATTTAGAAAGTTCTAATTTGTCAGGTGTGTTTCGTCTATTTTTTGAAGTTTGGTAACGAGAAACACCTGGAGTACGTTGGTCTGGATTTTGACGACATTCCGTACACTCTAACGTAATCATAATACGAGGTCCTTTATTTTTTGCCATAAAATATTTAATTTTTTATCGTTTCTTACTGATTAAATGTACAAAGTACATATTTAATATAACATATAAATTAACTAGTTTGTTAATTTTTTTCGTTTTTTTATATTTTTTATGCTATAATTTTCTCATATACAAATATTATCCTAACAAATATTTGACTTTATAATATATGAATAAAAAACAACGTAATAGAAAAACCGTAGCACAAAATAATCGTAATCGTATCATAAACAGACGTTATAGTTCGACAGTAAAAGGATTAGCTAAATTATTCGTAGCAAAAGTAGATGCAATTAATAATGAAGAAAATTCTGAAACTAAAGTTGAATTAAAACAACAGGTTTCTACGATTCTACAAAAATTTTATAGTTCAATGGATAAAGCTGTGAAAAAAGGTATTATTCATAAAAATACGGCAGCTCGTAAAAAATCAAGATTCGGTAAAATTTATACAAGCATCTGATATTGAAAATTAGAATTAAAAATTCTAATTTTTAATGTTTTTAATTAGTTCCAAAAAATAATAGAAATTGATAGTAAATACATTAAAAATGAACAAGATTTTTATTAATAATATCGGTGATTTAGCTGAGGCTCAAAAAGCGAGTTTTTATCAGTTTTTATATAATGGTATTCGTGAAGAATTAAAAAACTTTCCAAATCCATTTTTATCAAAGGCTAAGACTTTATCAAAGAAAAAAGTTCCTTGTTTTGTCTATCTAGATCCTGAGAATATTAAATTAAAAGGACCGAATTTTAATATTGAAACGTGTTTACGTCGAGATATGACTTATTCTGTTCAACTATATGTCCCTAGTGAATACGTGTATAATTCAGATCCTAAAAAAACAGGTGAACAATCTACAAGTTCTGAGAATGAAGTTCGGGTAAAACAAGAATTATTTTTCTGTGAAATTCCGTTAATGACGGAGGAAGGAACTTTTATTATTAGTGGCTGTGAACGTATTATTATTAGTCAAATTATCCGTAGTCCTGGAATTTATTTTCGAAAAGAATTTGGTACAAATCGAAAGGCAATTTATACAGCTACTATTATTTCAAATAGAGGTGTTTGGACAAAAATTGTATTAGATCAAAATGCTGAAAAAGATCGTATTTATATAAAATTAAACGATTTTAAAACTAAAACTGCGGAAACAAAAGAGGAAGAAGGAGATACGAATAAACTTTTTATCGCTGATCTTTTAAGATATTTTGGTTTAAGTTTTCAAGAAGTTGCTGATAGTGTAAAATATCCTTTATATTTAAACATTCAACAACAATTTAATCGATTATATTTATCAAAAAAAGAACAGGAAAAAGCTGATTTAGATACCAGTTTATTAATTAAAAAATTATTTCTTAATCAACGTTCTGGTTGTTTTTCGATTGGTGAAATTGGTCGTTATAAAATTAATAAACGTTTAAATTTACATTTGCCAGCAGATATTACATATTTAACTGCCCATGATTTTATTGGTATTATTAATGGTTTAATTGAATTAAAATATTATGATCGTGCTAGTGATGATATTGATGATATTAAAAACAAACAAGTTCGTTGTGTAGGAGATTTACTTCAAAATCAATTTCGAATTGGGTTAGCTCGTCTACAAAAGAGCTTAATTGATGAAGCTGCTATGACTAATAATCATAAATTAAGTTTTGATATTGAAGGAATTCACGAGGATGAAAATTGTATGCTTGATCCTCGTCCTGTGACAGGTGCAATGAAGGAATTTTTTAAAACTAGCCAATTATCGCAGTTTATGGATCAAATTAATCCTTTAGCTGAAATAACACATAAAAGACGTATTAGTGTTTTTGGACCAAATGGATTAAAGCGTGATCATATTAGTACTGTTATTCGTGATATTCATCCAAGTCAATATGGGCGTTTATGTCCAATTGAAACGCCTGAGGGACAAAATGCTGGTTTAATTACTTCTGTTTCGGTATTAGGTCGTATTGGTAAACTTAATTCTATTGAAACTCCCTATTTCTTAATGAAAGAAGGAAAAGTCTTTTCAGATAAAAGTGCTATCTTTTTAAATCCTCATCAAGAAGCTGAAACAAAAGTCGGGTTTTGTGATGTTAATTTAGATGCTGATAAAATGATTAATCGAAATTATTTATCAGTTAAAGAAAATGATTTGTTTTCAGTTAAAAAAACAAAAGACGTTAATTTCATTACTACTTCTCCATTACAAATTATTTCTTTAGCCACTGCTCTAATTCCTTTTATTGAACATGATGATGCCAATCGTGCTTTAATGGGTTCAAATATGCAAAGACAAGCAGTTCCATTACTATATCCACAAAAACCAATAATTGGTACAGGGTTAGAAGGTTCAGCTATCTTAGATTCGGGTATGGTAATTAAAAGTTATTGTGAAGGTAAAGTAATTTCTTCAACTTCATCACACATTACAATTGAAGATTCGGCAAATCAATCAATTACTTATTATTTAAGAAAGTATTATCGTTCAAATCAAGAAACTTGTTTAAATCAGCGGCCACTTGTTTGGCCAGGTGAAAAAGTTTATGCCGGTCAAATTATTGCTGATGGTCCAAGTACTAATGACGGAGAATTAGCATTAGGTAGAAATTTAACCATCGCCTATATGCCATGGGAAGGTTATAATTACGAGGATGCTGTTGTTATTAATGAGCGTATTATCTTAGATGATTGTTTAACATCTGTTCATATTGAAGAATTAGAAACACAATTAGCATATGGTGTAAATGGTAATGAGAAATTAACTAATGATTTACCTAATTTAACAAAATATGTACGTCGAAATTTAAATAAAAATGGAATTGTAAAAGTTGGTTCTTACGTTAAAGAACATGACATCTTAGTAGGTAAATTAACACCGTGTGAAGAAGATCCATCACCGGAAGCAAAATTATTACGTGCGCTATACGGCCAAAAAAATAATAATTATCGTGATACTTCATTAAGAGTTAGTCATGGAACCGAAGGGAGAGTAATTGATGTTCGAATTATTTCTACAACTTTATTAAGTAAAGAAGAACCTTCACCTTCGACATCTTATGAAATTATTCGAATTTATATTGCACAAATTCGAAAAATTCAAATTGGAGATAAACTAGCTGGACGTCATGGTAATAAAGGTATTATTTCTAGAATTTTACCGTCTCAAGATATGCCATATTTACCTGATGGTACACCAGTTGATATTATTTTTAATCCATTAGGTGTTCCTTCACGTATGAACGTCGGGCAAGTTTTGGAATGTTTACTTGGATTAGCTGGCGAGAATTTAGGAACTCGTTTTAAAGTTTATCCGTTTGATGAAGTTTTTGGGAAAGAAGCTTCACGTGTTTTAGTAAATCAAAAACTAAAAGAAGCGTGCTTAAAACAAAACTGTAATTGGTTATTTAATAAGTATTATCCAGGAAAAATATTATTAAGAGATGGGCGAACTGGAGAATACTTTGATAATCCAGTTACTGTAGGAAAAACATATATCTTAAAATTAATTCATTTAGTTGAAGATAAAATTCATGCTCGTGCAACGGGTCCATATTCAATGATTACGGAACAACCTCTAGCAGGTAAATCGCAAAAAGGTGGACAACGTTTTGGAGAAATGGAAGTTTGGGCTTTAGAAGCTTATGGTTGTTCTAATACATTACAAGAATTATTAACGATTAAATCTGATGATATCGATGGACGTAATGATATGTATGAATCTATCTTAATTCGAAAAGAAATTGAAAAACCTAATCCTTCTATTCCTGAATCTTTTTTAGCTTTAGTTAGAGAATTACATGCATTAGGTTTAGATTTTTCTTTAAATAAATTTGAAAATAGTTTTGAACAAACAAAAAACTTGAACCAAAAAGAGCGTGATATTTTTAAAGACTTAGAAACACGATTAAAGCTACGTGCATTATTAGCTCGTAAAAAAGCTGAATATTTTGCTAAATCAAATGAGTATGTTGATAAAAATGAGCTCTTATTAATCGAAAAATTAAAAGAAAAGAATAAAATCTTACAAAAGTTTCAGGAAAATGAAATGACTTAAATGTTTATATTACTAATTTAATTAAAATTTATGAAAACAAATAAAGACATTTTACATATTGAAAATACTTTATTAAAACTTGAAAATTTACATGCCTCTTTTGATTATCTAAGAATAAGTATCGCATCACCAAAACGAATTAAAAGTTGGGCTGAACGACAATTACCAAATGGAGAAATTGTTGGAGAAATATTAAAACCAGAAACTATTAATTTTCGTACTCATCATCCAGAATTAAATGGTTTATTTTGTGAGAAAATTTTTGGGCCAATTAAAAATTGGAAATGTAAATGTGGAAAATATAATGGATTTATCTTTGATAAAGTCTGTGAAGAATGTAACGTTGAAATTATTGATTCACGTGTACGTAGATATAGAATGGGTTATATTGAATTAACGTGTCCAATTGTACATTTATGGTATCTACGTGGTATTCCAAATTATTTATTAGTTCTATTACGTTGTTTTGACGAAAATTTAACAATTAATAATTTAGAACAAGTTGTGTATTTCCGTGAAGGGGAAAAAATTATTGATCCAAAAAATCCATTATATAAATTTTTCTATCCTCATCCTACAGATACCAAGAATCAATTACGTAATTTAATGATTACTGGTGAAGATAATTTAGATTCGCGTAAAAGTGCAAAATTCTTTAAATTAGATCGTTTAGCAATTTTACAACTCGAAGCACCGAAACTTCGTAAACGTAAAGGAGCAGAAATTATTAAAGCTGCGTTAGAAAGTATTAATTTAAAAACTGTTGTAAAAAGTTTACGTGATCTAATTGATATTGATTCGATTAAAAATATTAACACAAATTTTGTTCCAGAAAAAAGTGTTATTCGCAGAATTCGTATTTTAGAAAGTTTTTTAGCTACAAAAACAAATCCTAGTTGGATGGTTTTAACAACATTACCTGTTTTACCTCCAAATTTACGACCCCTTCTAGAATTAGAAAGTGGAAGACTTGTAGCGGCAGATGTTAATGAAATTTATCGTTTAATTTTAACACGAAATCAGCGTTTATTTGATTTTCTTTATCATTTTATTGCTCCTGATATTATTACAATTCATGGGCGAAAACTCTTACAAGAAGGTGTTGATTCTTTAATTGATAATGCACGTTTACCGAAAGAGAAACAATTCTGTTTAAATAATAAAGCTTTAAAAAGTTTGACTGAAATTTTGGAAGGAAAACAAGGTAGATTCCGACAGTCTTTACTTGGAAAACGCGTAGATTATTCTGCTCGTTCAGTTATTGTTGTTGGTCCAAACTTACGTTTAAATCAGTGTGGCTTACCATATGAAATGGCTGTCGAATTATTTCAACCATTTTTAATCAATCAATTATTAAAAACAAAAATTAAAGCACCAAATCATAATACAAAATTAGCTCATGTTATGATTAAGAAAAATAAACCTTTTATTTGGAATTTATTAATTGAATTAACAAAACGTTACTCGATTATTCTAAATCGAGCACCAACATTGCACCGTTTTGGTATTCAAGCTTTTGATCCATTAATTATCTTAGGGCAAGCAATTCATTTACATCCATTAGTATGTACTGGGTTTAATGCTGATTTTGATGGTGATCAAATGGCTGTTCATTTACCGTTGTATGAATCTAGTCAATTAGAAGCTAAAACAATGATGCGACCTTCATTTAATGTCTTGTCTCCATCAAATGGAGAAGTTATCTTAAAACCAACTCAAGACATGGTAATTGGATGTTACTATTTAACATTAATGATTATTAAAAATAACTTTGTTACAAAAAATTGGTTCGCAAATGAGAAACAAGCATTGACAGCGTTTTATCAAAAGAAATTAACGATACACACACCAATTTTGGTTCGTTATCCAAGCTCTAATTTTAAAATTAATGTTGAGGGTAACAAATTAAAATTTATTGATACATTAACAAACTTAGATATTAATGAAAAAGAAATTTATGTTCATAAAATTTTTCAAATAGATAGTACAGCAAAAAAATTCTATTTAATTTCAACAATTGGGATTTTAATTGCTCATTATATGAATGAAAATACTTATGAAATTACTGATATTTTTATTGAAACAACGCCAGGAAGATTAATTTTTAGTACAAACTTTAAAAATGCTATAGGAAAATAATATCATGTTACTTACCCGTACAGTTACGAAAAAAGTTTTAGAACAACTAGTCTATCAAACTTTTACAAAGTTTGGTCGTATTTCTTCATCTTCATTATTGGATTCGTTAAAATTATTAGGATTTTATTATGCAACAAATGCTGGGATTTCAATTAACATTGAAGATTTGAAAACGCCAAATGATAAGAAAAAATTTATTGCTAATGCAAATAATGAAATTAGTGAGATTAGTGATCAATGGCAACAAGGTTTTGTATCTGATACCGAACGTTTTCAACGAATTATTGATAGTTGGAATTATGCAACAGAAACTTTAAAAAATAGAGTAGTTACATATTATCAAAATTTAGATCCAGCAAATAATTTATATATTATGGCTTTTTCTGGAGCGCGTGGAAATATGTCTCAGGTACGTCAATTAGTAGGAATGCGTGGTTTAATGTCTGATCAAGAAGGAAATATTATTGATTTACCAATTCAAGCTAACTTTCGAGAAGGGTTGAGTACAATTGATTATATTATTTCGTCTTATGGTGCACGAAAAGGTATTGTAGATACAGCGTTAAAAACTGCTGATTCGGGATATTTAACCCGTCGTCTTATTTATGTTGCACAAGATTTAGTAATTAGACAACAAGATTGTGGAACTAAAGAAGGTGTATTAGTTGAATTAACAAATAATTCAACAATTACAAATTTAATTGGGCGCAGTTTAATTAATATTCCTTGGCGTACAAATTCATTACAAACTTATGAAAATAAAGTCTTAACTTCGGAATTAATACAAAATATTAAAAAACAAGGTTTTCAAATTTTAAATGTACGTTCACCTTTAAATTGTTTAGCACATGGTTCAATTTGTCAAAAATGCTACGGTTGGGATTTAGCCCAAGGTAAATTGATTACTTTGGGTGAAACAGTAGGGATTATTGCTGCTCAATCAATTGGCGAACCGGGTACTCAATTAACTATGAGAACCTTCCATACTGGAGGTATTTTTACGGGTGAAATTTTAAAAGAAATTGTAGCGCCATTTTCAGGTAAATTAATAATTCCTAAATCAATTAAAACAATTTCCTATAGAACAAATCATGGTAAGCTTGTTTTAAAACTACAACAAGAAACAGTCTTAAAACTTGAAAGTTGGAATGGAAAAATAGAAGAAATTTTTCTTGATATTGGTTCATTTTTATATAAAAGTGAATCTACTTTTATTAAAAACGGTGAATTAATTGCGGAATATTCTACACAAACTTTAATTCCAGGAATGCGTCGTTTAAAACCTATTTATACTTCTATTACTGGTGAAATTAGATTTGAAAATTTAATGGTTCGTAAAATGTTACGAGATAAACGAACAATTAAAATTAATCAAGATGATGGGATTTTGTGGATCGCATCTGGTAAAGTCTTTTTATTACCAACTGAGGTCAAATATCTTTTTCCAAAAAAATTATCTCCTAAAACTCCTTTAGGTGTATTAAAAGTTATCTTACCGTTTTCGGGAATTGTTAGTATTGAAAATAATCAAATTACTTTAAAGAGTCGACAACGAAATGTTACAATAAATCTTAAAAATATTTTAAAACAGTATAAAAATTGTTTTACAGAATTTGTTCCGTTAATAAAAAATTATCAATATGTTGATAAACAAACAGTTATTGGATTGATTAAAATTTCTCCTAAGTTTACGGGTAAAATTTATAATACTCGTCAAAAAACAGCGAAGTCAACTAATGCAATTTTTATCGTAAGTGATGATGATGTTTGGAAAATTAATTCTGACCATTACAGTAATTTTGATTTTCTTACCGATAAAAAAACCTTAATTCGTGTTGGTAATAGCATTAATACGAATGCAAGATTTAATCAATCAGGATTTTTTCTTCAAAAAAATGGTTTTCAAATGGTATTTCAAAAAGCTACTCCCGTTTTTTTAAGTCGCGGGACGATCTTAAATAATAATCAAGGAGATTTTGTTTTTAAGAATGAAATTTTCGCAAGTTTAGTAAATTATGCTCAACAAACTGAAGATATTGTTCAAGGTTTACCAAAAATTGAAGAATTAGTTGAAGCTCGTAAACCGAAAGTAAAAGCATCGTTAGCAATACGTCCAGGAATTTTATTACATAATTCAATTCTTCCTGAATCACGTTCAACTTTTTTCGAACGTTCATTACAAGATAATGTTATTCAATGTACATATAAGACAAAAAAAGAGGACGCTTTTATTGTTGGAGTTACTAGTTCAAAAAGAAAACAAGATAAACAAACTATTCATATTGGTCATAGTCTTTTTTTAAAAGATAATATTGTGAGTTTTGACAATAAATTATTTAAAGTTTTTATTGTTCCTTCATTTTTTAAACCTTTTCAGAAAAAAAATAATATTTATAATTTTGTAAATTCAAAAAATCAAATTTTATTAATTAATACAAAGTCTGCTTTATCAAATTGGGAACAACAATTAATTGAAGAAAATGATTCTTGCATTTATCAAGTTAATAATAATAAGTTAACAAAATGGTTAAGTATTAAAGACCAAAGTTTTATCTATAGAAATAAGCGTGATGATTTAATTGTTGAAACTGAAGATAATCATTATTTATTCTTAGAATATTTAAATCCACTTTTAGAGTATGAAATTTCGTTAACGTCAAAACTATTATTTAATCCAGGCACTTTCGTTGATATTGGTGAACCAATAACAGAAGGGGTAGTAGATATTCATGAATTATTGGCCATTTTATTCAATTATCATTCTACATTTGATGGTTTATCAAAAGGACTTACCCGTAGTTTAAACAAATTTCAATTATTATTAGTAAATTCGATTCAAGCAATTTATCAATCTCAAGGTGTTAATGTTTCAAGTAAACATATTGAGATTATTGTTAATCAAATGACCTCACGTGTCGTTATTAAAGAAAGTGGTGATACTCCGTTCTTACCTGGAGAATTAATTCCTTTATCATTAATGAATGAAATTTATTATTCATTAATGCAAACAAATATGGAACACAACTATAAAATTCCTAAATATGAACCATTGTTAACTTCAGCCACAAATTCTTCTTTAAGCAAAGATGGATTCTTATCAGCTGCAGGGTTCCAAGAAACGAAAAAAGTATTAACAAGAGCTGCAATTGAAGGATCTACGGATTGGCTTCGAGGCTTGAAAGAATGTATTATTATTGGTAGGCTTATACCAGCAGGGTCAGCTTTTTTAAATTATAAAAATTATCTTGATACTGTATATACATTTAAAAATTAATTTTATTAAAAAATAAAATGAGTGAAAAAATTGATAAAAAAGAAATAGCAAAACAATACGTTAAAGCTTCTGTACATTATGGGCATCCTCCACGTGAATGGAACCCTAAGATGGCTCCATATATTTTATACGCAAAATACGGTTATCATATTTTTGATTTAGTAAAAACTTCTAAATTATTACGATTAGCTGGAAATGTTTTACAAAAAAAAGCGGAAAAAGGTGGGAAATTCTTATTCGTTGGAACAAATAAAGTATCATCTTCTATTATTGCAAAACAAGCTAAACGATGTGATGGTTATTACATTAATTACCGTTGGTTAGGAGGAATGTTAACGAATTGGTCTACTATCCAAACTCGAATTGAGCAATTAAAAGAATTTGAAGAAAAAGAAATTAATGGAGAATTAGATTCTTTAAGTAAAAAGGATTATAGTAGTAAACGTAAAGAAATTGATAAATTACGTCGTTTATTTAATGGTATTAAAGATATGGAAGCATTACCAGATGCGGTAATTTTTACAAGTCAATTAAAAGATACATTAGCGATTCAAGAATGTTTACGTTTAGGTATTCCAACAATCTCTATTGTTGATACGAATTGTGATCCAGATTTAATTCCATACCCAATTCCAGCAAATGATGATTCAAGTTCATCAGTTAATTTTATCTTAAATTACTTAGTTAATAGAATTAATATTGGTTATAATTCGAATACGAAAAATTTAGAAACGTAATTTAGAGTCAAAAAAAACTAGAATAGTTAGTAATATATTCTTTTAATTGAAATTTGTTTATTCTTTCAAAATATAATTTTTAATGGCAATTTATTTTTGCTTTATTAAAGATTTCATTATCATACAATCAAAATATTATGTATACGTTTCTTCTATCAAAAATTGAAGTAGGGTCACATCTTTACATTAATATTACGGATAGTTTACACTTTCACGGTGAAACTGTAATTGTAACTTCTTTAGTTGTTGCAGCGGTTTCTTTATTACTTGTTAGTGGAACTAGTAACTTGCAAAAAGTTCCGGGGACATTACAAAATGTTTTAGAAATTGTTTTTGACTTAGTTAAAAGTTTAGCAGTTACTCAAATTGGTCCTTCGTACTACTCGCAATTTTTACCATTTATTGCAACAATCTTCTTGTTTATCTTAGGATCAAACTGGGCTGGAGCATTAATTCCGTGGAAATTAATTGAATTACCGGAAGGTGAATTTTCAGCACCGACTAATGATATTAATACAACAGCAATGTTAGCTATCTTAGCTTCATTATCGTATTTTTATGCAGGTTTCAAAATTAAAGGACTTGGTTATTTTGCACGTTACATTAAACCTGCACTTTTCTTATTACCAATTAATATTGTTGAAGATTTTACAAAACCGTTATCTTTAAATTTCCGTTTATTTGGTAACGTTGTTGCAGATGAATTAACTGTTGCTGTAATTTGTTCATTAGTTCCTTTTATTGTTCCTGTGCCGATTATGATGCTTGGATTATTTGCTAGTTCTATTCAAGCTTTAATCTTTGCTACCTTAGCTGCAAACGCTATTGGTGAAGTTATTGAGTAAAAACAATAACTTATGAAATTTGTTAATTCTTTGAGATAGTTTTTTTTAAAATTTTTATCTTATATTATGGTAGATGCTATTGTTTCTGCAGCTTCAGTTATTGCTGCTTCTATTGCTGTTGGTTTTGCTGGTTTAGGTCCTGGTATTGGTCAAGGTAATGCTGCTGGTCAAGCAGTTGAAGGTATTGCTCGTCAACCTGAAGCTGAAGGAAAAATCCGTGGTACGTTATTATTATCTTTAGCGTTCATGGAATCTTTAACTATTTACGGTTTAGTAGTAGCTCTTTCTTTATTATTCGCAAATCCTTTTGTAGGATAATAAATTTAGTTTGGTTTGGCACGAAAATGCCAAACCATATTTTCATTTAATAATTGCGCAAAAAAATAAAATATGACTTTTTCAACGACATTTTTAATCAACGCAGGAAGTTTATTTGATTTCGATTTAACTTTCGTCATCGAACTTGCATTATTTACACTCTTAGCTTTTATTGTTACAAATAAATTCGTTGGTCCGATTTCTCAACAACTTGATGAACGTGCTGAATTTATTAACTACACGCTAAGAAAGTCAACGATTTTATTATCTTTTGGGTATGAACGCTTAACAGAATGTGTTGAGTTATTAACTACTGAGATCAATGAAATGAATCGACAAGTAAAACTTACAAGAAACTATGTTAATACTAATTTTGAGGAAGAAGTAGCATCTGTACAATCACAAAATGCAAAACTTTTAAGTAAGCTAAAAGGTGATTTATCGATTCAGTCTGCTTTCCTTTTCTCGAATATTAATGATGAACTAGCTTCTATTACAGATAAGTTCTTTGCTAAGAAATTTCAATCTGCGTCTTGATCGACTTTAAATATTTATAGTATCTCTTAATAACAATTATGGAATGGCACCTTTCTTCATTTTTCTTAAACAATGAAGAAGCATTTATTCAATTAAATCCTAATATCTTAGAAAGTAACGTTCAAAACTTAGTTATCTTAATTGGTATTTTAATTTATGCGAATAATGTTTCTTTTAGTGTTAGTCTAGAAAATAGACAAAAAGAAATTATCCAAACAATTGAAAACGCACAAAAAGACGTTTTAAATGCTTCAAATTACTATTATTTAGCCGAAAAAGGTTTTACTCAAAGTTTATTTTGGTTACAATCTTGGAAGGTTTTATATGAAAAAGATAAAGTTGATTTAGTAACTAATAAATATAATTTAGTGAAAAGTGGCTTATTAGAAACATTTACAACTACAGAAAATTTAATTACAAACTTTGAAAAGAAAGCTTTTCTTTCTTTACAACGCTATATTATTTTTGTTACGGCAAGTAGAATTTTACGTAAATTCTTATTCTTATCTGAACAAGAACAATCGAAGCTAATCGAGGTTACAATTGCAAAATTAGGAGGAGTTTAAGATGGGTTTTTCTAAAAAAATCGTTACAACTTATTCGAAATCTTTATTTCAAAATGTAAAAGCGTCTCCAGCTTCAGGAACTGCATTTGATTTATCAAATGTAAGTACTCCAATGTCAGCGGATCAAAGTAAGAATTTTAATCCTGATATTACTATTATTGGTGAAGAATTAAATTTATTAAGCTCAACAATAACAACATCAAGTAAATTAAAAACTTTCTTTAACAATCCTACATATGCTGAAGCACAAAAGCTAGAAGTTCTTTTAACAATTTTTCCTGGTTTAACGTTAACAACGAAATCTTTCTTAAAAGTTTTAACAGAAAGAGCGCATTTAAACTTATTACCAGAAATTAACGAAGAATACACTGAGCTTTTAAATGACTTTAAAGGTACATGTTCTGTAAAATTAATTACGGCTAGTACATTAAAAGAAACTTATGGGAACACATTATTAAAAGCGTTAAAAACTTTAACTGCTGCAAGTAATATTATCTTAAATGTTTCTTATAATCCGAAACTTTTAGGTGGTGTTATTTTAGAATACAAATCAAGTTCTATTGATGCTAGTATTTTAAAAGAATTTAGTCTTTTCTTTAACGAAGTCTAATCTCTTTATAATCAAGATTTATTGTAATAATTTAATAAAATTATACTTAAGACTTTTCAAAATAATTATCGTATATGAAAAACGTAAGCCAATTAACTAATTTTGTAGAAAACAAGTTAAACGAATACACAGAAACAACAACAAGAACAGCAGATGTTGGAATTGTTTTACAAGTTGGAGATGGAATTGCTCGTATCTATGGTTTAGAAAATGTAGCTTCTGGTGAACTTTTAGAATTTGAAGATCAAACAATTGGAATCGCATTAAACTTAGAGACTAGTAATGTTGGTGCTGTATTAATGGGTGCTGGTGCTGGAATTAAACAAGGAAGTACTGTACGTGCGACTGGAAAAATTTCTCAAGTAAATGTTGGTGATGAAATTTTAGGACGTGTTGTTGACGCTTTAGTAACGCCAATTGATGGTAAAGGTTCTATTGCATCTTCTGAGACTCGCTTAATTGAATCGCCAGCTCCTGGTATTATTTCACGTCAATCGGTTTGTGAACCATTACAAACAGGTATTGTTTCAATTGATTCAATGATTCCAATTGGACGTGGTCAACGTGAATTAATCATTGGTGATCGTCAAACAGGTAAAACATCTATTGCTTTAGATACTATCATCAACCAAAAAACTGAAGATGTTGTTTGTGTTTATGTTGCTATTGGTCAAAAAGCTTCAACTGTTGCACAGGCTGTTACAGTATTAGAAGAAAATAACGCATTACCTTACTCGGTTATCGTAGCAGCAAATGCTAGTGATCCTGCAACATTACAATATTTAGCACCGTATACTGGAGCAAGTATTGCTGAGTACTTCATGTACAAAGGTAAAGCGACATTAATTATTTATGATGATTTAACGAAACAAGCTCAGTCTTACCGTCAAATGTCATTACTATTACGTCGTCCGCCAGGTCGTGAAGCTTATCCAGGAGATGTTTTCTACTTACATTCTCGTTTATTAGAACGTGCAGCTAAGTTAAGCTCTGCTTTAGGTGGTGGAAGTATGACTGCATTACCAATTATTGAAACAGAAGCTGGTGATGTATCTGCATATATCCCTACTAATGTAATTTCAATTACAGATGGGCAAGTATTCTTATCTAAAGATTTATTTAACTCTGGTATTCGTCCTGCAGTTGATGTAGGTATTTCTGTATCTCGTGTAGGTTCAGCGGCACAAATTAAAGCTATGAAGCAAGTTGCTGGTAAATTAAAACTAGAATTAGCACAATTTGCTGAATTAGAAGCATTCTCTCAATTCGCTTCTGATTTAGATAAAGCTACATTAGCACAATTAGCGCGTGGACAACGTTTACGTGAATTATTAAAACAACCTGCAAGTTCTCCTAAAATTGTTGAAGAACAGGTTGCGATTATTTACGCTGGAACAAACGGATTCTTAGATGATTTACCTGTAGATAAAGTAAGTCCATTCTGTGATGCATTAAAGGAATATTTATTAGTTAAAGATACTAGCTTTATCGACAAAGTTAAATCTACTAAGAAAATTGAAACGGATGCTGAAGAAATCTTAAAGACAGCAATTGAGAAAGTTAAAACAGAAGTAATGGCTGGTTAATTTTATCAAATAAAAACAAGTAATTGAATTTTAATTACTTGTTTTTATTTTTTTATCAACTTTATAATTTAAAAATTTACTTTAACATTTAATAACGTAAGATTTTCCTTACTAAATATGAAACAAACGATAGCTATAACTGTTTATAACGAATCGGGTGTTTTAACCCGTATTTCGACCGTTTTTTCGAGTCGTGGATTTAATATTGATAGTATCGCAGTTGGGCCAACAGAATTAAAGGGCATCTCACGGATTATTTTGGTTTTACCGGCAGATAATCAAAAGATGGAACAGATTACCAAGCAATTAAATAAATTAATTCAAGTAATTGAGGTTAAGGATATTACATTACGCGCATGTGTTGAGCGTGAGCTAATGCTAATTAAATTAAAATGTGTTCCTAATTTACGTTCTGAGCTTTTAGAAATTGTAAAAATTTTCAGAGCGAAAGTCGTTGATTTGGCTTATAATTCGCTAACGATTGAAATTGTAGGTGATCCTGGAAAAATTATTTCTATTCAACAACTTTTATCTGCTCCACATTTAGAAATTGTAGAAATTGTTAGAACAGGTAAAATCGCTATTGAAAGAGATTTGGGAATAAACACTGAACTATCAAAAATTACATAATTATTAAAGATATCTTTATATCTTTTTATATTGGGGTCGGAGGGACTTGAACCCTCACGACCGTATAGGTCAACAGATTTTAAGTCTGTTGTGTCTACCATTCCACCACGACCCCTTTTTTTTAACAAAGACGGTACCCAGATTTGAACTGGGGAATGAAGGATTTGCAATCCAAAGCCTTACCACTTGGCTACACCGTCTTCAAACACTAATTCTAATGTTAGTGTATTTTTTAAAAAATTGCAATAACTTTTAACTTATTAAATTTTATAATATTAATTTGTAGATTTATAACTTTAAAGTATTATTGTTTTAAATTTTTTAAAGATTAATTTATAACTTCGTTTTACAAAATTATCCTATGGTATCTACTTCAAATAAGACAGCTCTTGAATCAAAAGACGCAGGAAAAGAGACTTTATTAACACCGAGATTTTATACAACTGATTTTAAAGAAATGTCGCAATTAGATATTTCATCAAACAAGGAAGAAATTCAAGCAATTGTTGAAGAATTCCGAATTGATTACAATCGTGATCATTTTATTCGTGATAAAGAATTTTCAAAAAGTTGGGATACTTTCGATGATGCAACTAGAAATATTTTTATCGAATTTTTAGAACGTTCATGTACAGCTGAATTTTCTGGGTTCTTACTTTATAAAGAAATTTCACGAAACTTAAAGAAACAAAATCCTTTATTAGCTGAGGGGTTCTCATTTATGTCACGTGACGAAGCGCGTCATGCTGGCTTTTTAAATAAAGCGATGAGTGATTTCAATGTATCATTAGATTTAGGTTTTTTAACTAAGACTCGTAAATATACATTCTTTGCTCCGAAATTTATTTTTTATGCAACATACTTATCTGAGAAAATTGGTTACTGGCGTTACATTACAATTTATCGTCATTTAGAAAAGAACCCTGATTTCCGTGTTTATCCAATTTTTAGATTCTTTGAAAGTTGGTGTCAAGATGAAAATCGTCATGGTGACTTTTTTGCAGCTATTTTAAAATCCCAAAAACCTTTATTAAATACTTATGAATCACGTTTATGGTGTAAGTTCTTCTTATTATCAGTTTTTGCAACAATGTATTTAAATGATATTCAACGTGCAGATTTTTACTCTACAATTGGATTAGATACTAAACAATTTGATATTCATGTTATTCGTAAGACAAATCAAAGTGCTGGAACATTATTTCCAGTAATTTTAGATACTGATCATCCAAAATTTGTTGAGTTATTAGATGTGTGTGCGGACGCAAATCAAGCATTAATTGATATTGATTTATCAGATAGTGCAGAACCGGTTAAATTATTCCAAAAACTACCTCAATATTTAAAAATGGCTTCAGGTTTACTTAATTTATATTTTTTACCAGCAATTGAAACAAAATATATTTGGACAGAACAAGTTTAAAAATTTTTTGACTTTACTAATTGTTGAATCCTTTATACAATAAGGTATATATGTATACTTAAATTTATACAAGTTACAAAGATGAAATTAAAAACAAGTAAAGCTGCGGCTAAAAGAGTTAAAGTTAAAAAAAGTTGTTTAGCTCGTAAACAGGCGTATAAACGTCATTTAAATCGAAGAAAGACAACGAAACAACTGCGTCATCTCTCTCAACCTGCACAAATTCATGTTACTGATAGTACGGCGTTTAAGCGTATGCTGCCTTACTCATAAGATAAATGATTTTTATCTATATTTAATTTTAGGAAAAAATAATGGTTAGAACACGACGTGGTAATGTCGCTGCAAAACGACGCAAGAAAAATTTAAAATTAGCGAAAGGTTTTGTTGGTGCACATTCGAAATTAGCTACTTTCGCTGGTGAACAAGTTGTACAAAGTTTAAATTTTGCATATGTTGGTCGACGATTAAAGAAACGTAATTTTAGACGTATCTGGATTTATCGTATCAATGCTGCAAGTCGAGCGCGTAAAAATATTTATTCTCAATTTATGGGTTGTTTAAGAAATTTAGATATTTTCTTAGATAGAAAAAGTTTATCAACAATTGCTTTTACAGATTTATCGTCCTTTAATTTAATTGAACGTGAATCACGTAAATCGTCACTTTTTAAAAAATAAGAAGGAATTGACTTATGAATAAATATCCTTATAATCTATGATTGTAGGGATATTTATCTATATGCTGGTATAGCTCAATTGGTAGAGCATCTGACTTGTAATCAGAAGGTTAAGAGTTCGATTCTCTTTACTAGCTTTTGAATTAATTAATTGTTTGATTAATGATAAGTTATTCGATTATAATAGATATAAATCAGAATATCTAAATAATGTATTAGGTATATTCAGAAAAATAATAAATAAAATTAAAGTTTTATATGGAAACAATATTAGTTAGTAAATTGCCTGGTGGATTTGCTGTATTTAGCCCACTTGTTGACGTATTACCAGCAATTCCAGTGTTATTCTTATTACTGGCGTTTGTATGGCAAGCTAGTGTTGGATTTAAATAAATTTAATATTAAAAAAATTTTTAAAAACAAACTTAATAATGGTAGAACCTCTTTTATCTGGTATCGTTCTAGGAATGATGATCGTAACTTTAGCAGGCCTTTTCGTTGCAGCTTATTTACAGTTTAAGCGTGGAAATGAATTAGCTTTCTAATTCTAAAATAATTAAAATAAAAAAAGTTGGTAAGTATATTTAAGTTTATACTTACCAACTTGCTTTTGTTACTCCCGGTAATAAACAATCATGCGCTAATTCACGAAATGCATTTCTACATAACCCAAAATATCTTAAATACCCATGTGGACGCCCTGTCTTCCAACAACGATTTCGTACACGATTAGGTGCACTATTTCGTGGTAATTTTTGAATTTTTTGATTTAATGCAAAAATTTCATCTAATGAATCAGCCTCTTTTAATTGATTTAAAATCTCGTTTCGTTTAGCTGAGTACTTCTTAACTAAACGTTTGCGCTTTTCTTCGCGCTGAATCATACTTTTTTTGGCCATAATATTTGTATAAAAGAGTTTTATCTCAATATATACAAATAAGATAGCACATATAAAAAGTTTAACCAAATTTACCGAGAGTTGAGGCAATAACAAAAGGCGCATATGTAAAGATGTAACCTATCGTAAAGTGGGCTAATCCTACTAAACGAGCTTGTACAATTGATAATGCAACTGGTTTATCTTTCCAACGAACTAAGTTTGCTAGTGGAGTACGTTCATGAGCCCATACAATAGTTTCGATTAATTCTTGCCAGTAACCACGCCATGAAATTAAGAACATAAATCCTGTTGCCCAAACTAAATGTCCAAATAAGAACATCCAAGCCCATACAGATAAATTATTCATTCCAATCGGGTTATAACCATTAATTAATGGTGATGAGTTTAACCATAAGTAGTCACGTAACCAGCCCATAATATAGTTTGATGATTCATCGAACTGAGCTGGGTTTCCTAACCATAATGTAATATGTTTCCAATGCCAATAGAATGTTGTCCATCCAATAGTATTTAACATCCAGAACATTGATAAGTAGAAAGCATCCCATGCTGAGATATCACATGTACCACCACGACCTGGTCCGTCACAAGGGAAACTGTAACCAAAATCTTTTTTATCTGGCATTAATTTAGAACCACGAGCATCTAAAGCCCCTTTTACTAGAATTAATGTTGTTGTGTGTAATCCTAAAGCAATTGCGTGGTGTACTAAGAAGTCACCAGGACCTACTGTTAAGAATAATGAGTTTTTACTACTATTAATAGCTTCTAACCAGTTTGGTAACCATAATTTTTGACTAGCTACTGTAGCAGGGTTAGTTGCTGAAGATAATAAAGTATCAAAACCATATAATGTTTTACCTGAAGCGGCTTGGATCCATTGTGCAAAAATAGGTTCAACTAAGATTTGCTTTTCTGGAGTACCAAATGCAACTACTACATCATTATGTACATATAATCCTAAAGTGTGGAATCCTAAAAATAGAGAAACCCAACTTAAATGTGAAATAATTGCTTCTTTATGGTCTAACATACGAGCTAATACGTTATCTTTGTTTGTTTCCGGATCGTAATCACGAACAAAAAAGATAGCACCATGTGCGAATGCTCCAACCATTAAAAATCCTGCAATATATTGATGATGTGTATATAATGCTGCTTCTGTAGCATAATCACGAGCTAAGAAAGCATAAGGGTTTAAAGCGTAAATATGTTGTGCTGCTAATGATGTAGCTACACCTAATGACGCTAAAGCTAATCCTAATTGCATGTGTAATGAATTAGTAATAGTTTCGTATAAACCAATATGTCCTTTACCTAATCTTCCACTAGGTGGACGATGAGCTTCAAGAATTTCCTTCATACTGTGACCAATTCCGAAATTAGTTCGGTACATATGTCCAGCAATAACAAATAAAACACCAATAGCTAATTGATGGTGAGCAATATCTGTTAACCATAAAGATTGTGTTTGTGGGTGGAATCCACCTTTAAATGTTAACATAGCTGTTCCAGCACCTTCTAAAGTATTGAAAATATGTGTTCCATTATCAGCGTTTTCCGCATAAACACTCCAATTTCCAGTAAAGAAAGGAGTTAATCCAGCAGGATGTGGTAAGATTGTTGTAAAATTACTCCAATTAACATCAATTCCACGAGATTCAGGAATTGCTACGTGTACTAAATGACCAGTCCACGCAATTGAACTAAAACCAAATAAACCTGAAAGGTGATGGTTTAATCTAGATTCATTATTTTTAAACCAGGCAATACTTGGTTTAAATTGTGGTTGAAGATGTAACCAACCAGCTTGTAAGAATAATAAAGCTACAACTAATAAAAATACAGATGCTGTGTATAAATCTTGGTTTGTTCTCATACCAATTGTATACCACCATTGATATACTCCTGATAATGCGATGTTTACCGGATAAATGACACCACCTCGTGTAAATGCTTTTAAGGCTGTTTCGCCAAAATGTGGATCCCAAATACCATGTGCAATAGGTTTTACTTTTAATGGGTTTAAAATCCATTGTTCAAAGTTTCCTTGCCAAGCAACATGGAATAAATTTCCTGCAGTCCAAAGGAAAATAATTGCTAAATGTCCAAAATGTGAAGCAAAGATTTTTTGGTATAAAGCTTCTTCAGTAACATCATCATGAGCTTCTAAATCATGAGCTGTTCCGATACTAAACCAAATACGGCGTGTAGTCGGATCTTCACTTAGAACCTGACTAAACTTCGGGAATCTTGTTGCCATGTATCAAACTCCTTTACGTTTTAATTTTATTTTTTAAACTAATATATATTACTAGTAACAATTTGTAAATTAAGATTTTCTTAAACTTAACTTACCGAGATAATACGTGCTAAGAAGAACGCCCAAGTCGTACCGATACCACCTAATAAATAATGAGCTAAACCTACTGCACGACCTTGTGTAATACTTAAAGCACGAGGTTGAATAGCTGGTGCAACTTTTAATTTATTGTGTGCCCATACGATAGATTCGATAAGTTCTTGCCAATAACCACGACCACTGAATAAGAACATTAAACTAAATGCCCAAATGAAGTGAGCTCCTAAGAAAATTAAACCATATGCAGATAATGCTGAACCATATGATTGAATAACTTGTGATGCTTGTGACCATAAGAAATCACGTAACCATCCATTAATTGTTGTTGCACTGTTTGCAAAGTTTCCACCAGTAATATGGGTAATAGCACCTTGTGGAGTTACAGAACCCCAAATATCGGATTGCATTTTCCAACTAAAATGGAAAATAACAACAGAAATTGAGTTATACATCCAGAATAAACCTAAGAATACGTGATCCCATCCAGAAACTTGACATGTACCACCACGTCCAGGTCCATCACAAGGGAATCTAAAACCTAAGTTTGATTTATCAGGAATTAAACGAGAATTTCTTGCGTATAAAAGTCCTTTAAATAAAATTAAAGCTGTTACATGAATAGTAAAAGCATGAATATGGTGTACCATAAAATCAGCTGTTCCTAATTTCATTGGAACTAATGCAATTTTAGAACCTAAAATTACAGGATCTCCTCCAAAAATATAACTAGCTGTTGCTAATGAGTTTGGTGAAGTTGTTCCAGGAGCTGCAGTATGTAAACCTTGGATCCATTGTGCAAAAATTGGTTGTAATGAAATTGCTTTATCAGAGAACATGTCGTTTGGACGTCCTAATGCTTGCATTGTATCATTATGAATATATAAACCAAAACTATGGAAACCTAAGAAAATACAAACCCAGTTTAAATGCGAAATAATTGCATCACGATGACGAATTACACGATCTAATAAATTGTTGTAATTTACTGTTGCATCATAATCACGAACCATAAAGATTGAACCATGAGCACCAGCACCTACAATACAAAATGCTCCAATCCACATATGATGTGTGAATAGAGATAATTGTGTTGGATAATCAATTGCAATATAAGGGTATGGAGGCATTGCATACATGTGATGTGCAATAATAATAGTAACTGATCCTAACATTGCAAGGTTAATTGCTAACTGTGCATGCCATGATGTTGTTAAAACTTCATATAAACCTTTGTGACCATTTCCAGTAAATGGACCCTTATGAGCTTCAAGAATTTCTTTCATACTATGACCAATTCCAAAGTTAGTTCGGTATTGGTGTCCAGCAATAATAAATAAAACCGCAATTGCTAAGTGATGATGAGCAACATCTGTTAACCATAAACTTCCTGTTGTTGGGTTTAATCCACCTTTGAAAGTTAAAATATCAGAATATACACTCCAATTTCCAGTAAAGAATGGTGTTAAACCTTCTTTAAAACTTGGATATAATGTTCCAATAAATTCACGGTTGATTAATAATTCATGTGGATCCGGTAAATCTTTAGGATCCATTCCTGAATCTAACAATTTATTAATTGGATTACCAATATGAATTTGGTGTCCAGCCCACGATAATGAACCTAATCCTAATAAACCAGAAAGATGATGATTTAACATTGATTCTGCGTTTTGGAACCACTCTAATTTTGGTGCCGCTTTATGATAATGGAACCAACCAGCAAATAGCATTAATGCAGACATTGCTAAGCTTCCTAAAGCGATACAATATAATTGTTGTTGAGTAGTAACACCTTCAGCTCTCCAAATTTGGAAGAATCCAGAAGTAATTTGAATACCTTGGAAGTTTCCACCTACATCAGCATTTAAAATTTCTTGCCCTACGATAGGGTATACTGATTGTGCACTTGGTTTAATCTGTAAAGGATTCATTAACCAAGCTGTATAATTTGAGAAATATGCTCCATGGAAATGCATTCCGCTTAACCATAAGAAGATAATTGAAAGTTGTCCAAAATGTGCACTGAAGATTTTTCTTGAAACATCTTCTAGTGATTTTGATTGTAAATCAAAGTCATGAGCATCAGCGTGTAAGTTCCAAATCCATGTTGTTGTCTTTGGTCCTTTTGCTAATGTACGTGAAAAATGACCAGGTTTTGCCCATTTTTCAAAACTAGTTTCCACTACGTCTAAATCAACAAGAACTTGAGCCTTTTTTGATTTTTGAATGTCTTTGTTTTGTGGAGTTGTAACCATATGTAAAATTACCTAAATTTACTAATTAGCTATCTTACTTTATTTCGGGTTCAAGTTTGAAATAAAGTTACATTTAATTAATAAATATTAATGGTTACATAAGTTTGTATTATAATTAAATAATTTTTGAATAAGACTACTATTGCATATAAGAACTTTTAGAGATATAATTTGTTTTGTTGGGTAGGTGCCCGAGTGGTTAAAGGGGGTGGATTGTAAATCCATTGACTTACGTCTACAAAGGTTCAAATCCTTTTCTACCCATATTGAAATACAGAAAGACGAAGTGTATGAATTAATAACATTCATACACTTCGTCTTTTTTTAGTTTTCTAAACCTAGCATTTGTGAATTACTACGACCGGGTGCAACCATTGGATAACAATTTTCATTTTCAATAACTGTAATATCGAATAATAAAGTCTTCTTTTCGTCTTTATTTTCGTTGAGAATTTGTTTTAATTGTTCAAAACTTGTTATAGTGAAACCATCTAGTCCATATGCTTTAGCAACTGCGGGGAAATCCGGCATACCATTTCGCATATATGAGTTTGAAAAACGATTACCATAGAAAGATTCTTGCCATTGTCTTACCATACCTTGCCATCCATTATTTACAATTAAGATTTTAATTGGTAATTGATATTGTGAAATAGTTCCTAATTCTTGAATATTCATCTGGAAACTAGAATCACCACTTATACATATAACATCTTTATCAGGATTAGCTACCTGTGCGCCAATAGCAGCTGGTAAACCAAATCCCATTGTTCCTAATCCAGCACTTGAAGACCAATTTTTAGGATTACAATTAATTAATTGCGCAGCCCACATTTGATGTTGACCTACGTCAGTTGTAAAGATAGCTTTATCATATTCTTTACCAATATAACTGATAATTTCTTGTGGAGATAAATTCTGCATTTTATAATTTTTTAAGCTTAATGGATATAATTCTTTCCATTTATAGATTCTCTGTAACCAACTTTCAGTCTGTGTTTTATCAATTTCCAAATGTTCATTACGGACTTTTTTTAAAATCGAAAGCATTATTTTCCGTACGTCTCCAATTAAAGCCAATTGTGGACTACGATTTTTAGAAATTTCAGCTGGATCAATATCCATATGAATTACTTCTGCATCACAAGCAAATTCATCCAATTTACCTGTAACTCGATCATCGAAACGTGCACCAAAAGCTAATAAAAGGTCACATTCACTTACAGCAAAATTTGCGTAAGCTGTACCATGCATTCCTAACATTCCTAAACCTAAATGATCATTATCATTATAAGCACCTTTTCCCATTAATGTCGTGGTAACTGGAATTTGAAATATTTTCGCAAATTGTTGAACAACTTTAAAAGCTTCTGAACTTACAACACCACCACCAATATAAAGTAATGGTTGATATGATTTTGTTATGTATTCAAGAAACTTAGTAACTAAAGCACCTGGTATAATATGCTCAGTACGATAATTTTGTTTATTAAATAAATCAGTAATCTTTGGATAATGATATGAGACTGTCTCTTCTAATCCAACATCCTTAGGAATATCAATTAAGACTGGTCCTGGACGTCCATTTTGAGCTAAAAAGAATGCTTCTGAAATAATTTGTGGTAATTGTGAAGTATCTCTAACTGTATAAGAATGTTTAACAATTGGTAATGTAATTCCAAAAATATCAGTTTCTTGAAACGCATCTGTTCCTATAAAACTACGAGCAACTTGTCCTGTAATTACAATTAATGGAATTGAATCCATTCTTGCATTTGCTATACCAGTAACTAAATTTGTTGCTCCTGGACCAGATGTTGCAAAACAAACCCCAACTTTACTTGTTGCTCGTGCATAAGCATCTGCTGCATGAGCTGCACTTTGTTCATGTCTAACCAATACATGTTTAATAAACTTAGCTTTTTCCCAATGATATAATTCATCATAAATTGGCAAAATTGCGCCGCCTGGATAACCAAATATATGTTCTACACCATTTTGTACTAAATTATCAAGCAAAATATAAGCGCCTGTTCGACTACATTTATTTTTTAGAGTCATAATTATAAATAATTTTAATAATAAAACATTACTGTTAAATTAATTTTGAATGATATATAAGAAAAATACTTTTATATAATTAATATTATAATCCTAGACCCTATAATTTTACAAGAGTAATCGACGTTACTGAAGAATAAAAAGGAAAGAGTGAGATTCGAACTCACGGTACCGTTAAGTACATCTGATTTCAAGTCAGACGCAATAGACCACTCTGCCATCTTTCCAATCATAGAAAATTAAAAATTTTTAATTTTCTATGATAAATTTCGATTATGTTTCAAAGGTTTCTAATCCTGTAAATTTAACTTGTGCTGGGTTCGGGTTTTTTCCAATTGAAAATTCTCGTTTACCTACAGCAACTCGTCCAGCATTAACTTTTTCAGGGAAAACACCATCTTTGGGATGAATAAATTGTACTTCTCCACTTGGTAGGATTCTAAAAACACGGTAATCTTTAACCTTGAATTTTGTACCTAATTGTTTACCAAGTGCTAAGCATTGTTCCTTTCTAGCCATATAAACTAAATTTGGACCCATTTTCATAACTGCAGCACCACCAGTAGGCATTTCAAAAATGTTATCTTCAAACTTACTACTTTTATTGTTATTAGTCCAAGTCATTACATATTTTTCTTCCTTCTCAGCGGCTTCTAACCAACCACCCGTACTTCCACCAAATTCAGGGAAATAAAGGTTACTCGATTTCATACGTTCTGTTGTATTTTGAAACATAAACTACTTATTTTTTATGAATAAAATAAATTTTAAATCACTTTTCTTCAGAAATTAAATATTTTATTTTTTGTAGCGGAGAATGGATTCGAACCATTGACCTTCGGGTTATGAGCCCGACGAGCTACCGAGCTGCTCTACTCCACTCTCACAAACTATTATAACCTTTTTTTTATTTTTTTCTATTTATATTTGTAATAAAGTTAACAGTATTAAGTTAAAAAACCCGATAATGCTGATAGTTTTATACAAACGTTGCAAGATAGGTTCAATTTTTTGAGTACTAATTAATTTGTCATTTTTTACTAAAGATAGAGGTTTCTCCCAGATTTGTCCATCATACCATGAACCTTCTTCGTAAAATAAACGGGTTTGATTAAATCGTTTTTGATTTTGCTTCCATCTAAAGACAATAATTACTAATAACAATAGTAATAAAGTTGTGCTAATAAATAAATTATTTAAGATCCAATCGCTTACCAATGTAAAATCGTTTATTACACTAATTCCGGTAATTAAACTTAAAAATAAGAAATTATAGCCAACTATTTGAAATAGTTTTGCATCATAATTTTTCTTTGCTAACGTTGTCCAATTTGTTAAAGGATTTTCCTTTAAACCAATATATTCATTAATTGGTTTCTGATCGTCAGGAACGGGACATAATAAAAAAATCTTTATATTTGTATTCATAGTCGTTTTTATCAAATTTGATCGAGCTTAATTTTTAATAGTAGAAAAATTAATTCACAAAAAACGGCTCCCCAAGTTAAAAATTCTAACGGACTAGTGGCAGTTGTAGTATTACTTTGAGCGCTTGCACTATCCTTTGTTTCGTTTTGTGTGGTAATTAGAATTATTATTAAAAGACTATTAATTAATAAAATTGTTGTTAATGAATCATTCATTGTAAATTTATATATAAAAAAAATTGTTTGCTAATATTTAAATAAAATATTAACAAACAAATTCAATGGATCATATTTTATGTATTTGCTTGTACTTGTAATAATACAAACCCTAAAGCTAATCCAAATAATGTTGTTACAATACAAACAGCTGCCGTTGTTAAGATTTCTCCCATAAGTGTTTTATCAATTATTTATTTTTACTCATATTAATTAGAACCCATTACGACCCCAGACAACTAGGGCTAATGAAAAGGAAAGAACTAGTAATAAACTAGCCCATCCTAAGTTAAGTACATCAATCATTTTATTTACTTAATTTTTAACTTTTATAATTTTACTCAGCGCATATAAATTATTATAATTGTTTTTCGAAAAATTTGAAAAATTTTAATTCTAATTATAATATGTACAGTAATCCCGAAATAAAAAGAATTAACTATGATTACAGAATTAAACATTTATGTTACCCTTTTTCTTGCATTTGTTCTACTTATGTTCACTGTAAGACTTGGTATTTCGTTATATCAATAATTTTCAATTTTTAATTTAGTACAAAGTTATGACAACACTAAAAAACTTAACAAATTTTCCTTTCGCTGCGATCATTGGTCAGGAAGAAATGAAATTAGCTTTACAATTAAATGTTATCGATCCTAAAATCGGTGGCGTTATGATTATGGGAGACCGTGGAACTGGTAAATCAACAACAATTCGTGCCTTAGCGGATTTATTACCTGATATTGATATCATTAAAAACGATCCCTTTAATACAAATCCAAAAGGATTAGAAACTTCATACGAAACTGAAGCTATTAAGATTCCTATGGTTGAATTACCATTAGGAGCGACTGAAGATCGTGTATGTGGTACGATTAATCTAAAAGAGGTTTTATCTGGTGGAGATAGTGCGTTCGAACCTGGTTTATTAGCACGTGCTAATCGTGGTATTTTATATGTTGATGAGATTAATTTATTAGACGATCATTTAGTTGATGTTTTATTAGATTCAGCTGCATCAGGTTGGAATACGGTTGAACGTGAAGGTATTTCTATCAAACATCCTGCTCGTTTTATTTTAGTTGGATCTGGAAACCCTGAGGAAGGAGAATTACGTCCACAACTATTAGATCGTTTTGGAATGCATGCGGAAATTCGTACTATTCGTGAACCGGATTTACGTGTTCGTATCGTTGAAGAACGTATTAGTTTTGATGTTTCTCCACAAACTTGGTTTGATAAATATGATGATGAGCAAAATGCAATTCAAGCACGAATTGTAATGGCTCAAAATATGTTATCTGAAGTTTCTATGAATACTGATTTCCAATTAAAGATTTCACAAGTATGTAGTGCATTAGAGATTGAAGGTTTACGAGGAGATATTGTATCTACACGTGCTGCAAAGGCTTTAGCGGCTTTTGAAAATCGTACAGAAGTTACCTTAAATGATATTGAACGTACAATTACTTTATGTTTACGTCATCGTTTAAGACGCGATCCGATGGAAACAATTAGTACTGGAGATAAAGTTAGCGAAGTATTTAAAAATATTTTTTCTGATAATCAAATTTAATATTTAATTAAGATTGAGCTCAGTAGGATTCGAACCTACATTAGAAACTTAGAAGGTTTCCGTCCTAATCCCTTAGACGATGAGCCCAGTTTTAATATTTTTTGTATAGGCGATACTGGATTTGAACCAGTGACCCTCTGCTTGTAAGGCAGATGCTCTACCACTGAGCTAATCGCCTTCATAACAACATTATAACTTTTTTTTTAATTAATTGAAACGATAAATTAATAATTTCTAAATTGAACTATCATTTGATTGTTTTAAAACGTATTTAGCAATTTCTTCAATTTCTTTTTCAGATAAACGTCCACCAAAGGCAGGCATTCCATTTTTTCCGTTTAAAACTTGATACATTATCGCATCGATAGTGTTCATTCCATTTGCTTCTAATGCTTCTTTTTTTAAATTTTTTTCAGGAATAATAAGATTCTGTCCATTTTTATGGCAAGCAATACAATTTAATGAGAATAATTTACGACCGGCTTCTATTTCGTTGGCATTACTAACTTGAATTTGTATAAAAAAAAGTATAAAAAAAGACAAAAATTTGAAATATTTTAAGTGTTTCATTTTTATCTATAAGTGAAAATTAAAAAATAAAAGATTTAGAAAGTTATTTCTAAATCTTTTATTAATATATAAAGCTAATATTAGTCGATTGGTTTTAATTGTAAAACAGGTTCTGTTTCACGGTTAATTCCTTTTTCAAATCCAGCTGCAGCAGCACGTGCACGTCCTGAATGCCACCAGTGTCCTACTAATAAGAAGAATCCTAAGAAGAAATGAGAACATGTTAACCAAGAACGTGGAGATACGTAGTTTACTGAGTTAATTTCAGTTGCTACACCACCTACTGAGTTTAAAGACCCTAAAGGAGCATGTGTCATATATTCAGCTGCACGACGTTCTTGCCATGGTTGAATATCATTTCTAATTTTGTTGATATCTAAACCGTTTGGTCCACGTAATGGTTCTAACCATGGTGAACGCATATCCCAGAAACGCATTGTTTCACCACCAAAGATGATTTCTCCACTTGGTGAACGCATTAAGTATTTACCTAATCCAGTTGGACCTTGAGCAGAAGCAACGTTAGCTCCTAAACGTTGGTCACGGACTAAGAATGTAAATGCTTGTGCTTGTGATGCTTCTGGACCTGTAGGACCGAAGAATTCACTAGGATAAGCAGTGTTGTTGTACCATACGAATACAGATGCAGTTAATCCCATTACAGATAATGCTGCTAAACTGTATGATAAGTAAGCTTCACCAGACCATACAAAAGCACGACGTGCCCAAGCAAATGGTTTAGTTAAGATGTGCCAGATACCACCAGTTAAACATAAAACACCAACCCAGATGTGACCACCAACTAAATCTTCCATGTTATTAATAGAGATAATCCAACCATCTCCACCAAATGGAGCTTTGAATACATATCCAAAAATAACTAATGGGTTTAATGTAGGGTTCTTAACAAGACGAACGTCTCCACCACCTGGTGCCCATGTATCATATACACCACCAACGTACATTGCTTTAGCTACTAATAAGAATGCACCAATTCCTAATAAACATAAATGAATACCTAAAATTGTTGTCATTTTATTTTTATCACGCCAATCATATCCAAATAATGGAGCGTTTGTTTCTAAAGTATCTGGTCCAAATAATGAATGGTAAATACCACCAAAACCTAAAACGGCAGATGAAATTAAGTGTAATACACCTACAACAAAGTAAGGGTAAATGTCTGTAATTTCTCCACCAGGACCTACACCCCAACCTAATGTTGCTAAGTGTGGTAATAAAATAAATCCTTGATCGTATAAAGGTTTTTCTGGGATAAAGTGAGAAACTTCAAATAAAGTCATCGCACCACACCAAAATACCATTAAACCTGCATGAGCTACGTGAGCTCCTAAAAGTTTCCCTGAAAGATTAATTAATCTTGCGTTTCCAGCCCACCAAGCAAAACCTGTGGCTTCAAGTGTACTACTAGTAGTAATTTCTAAATCATCAAAGCGCGTTTCCACGTGGCAGTACCTCTTCTGGGAAGATATAGTTTTCGTGTGGTTGATCTTGTGCCGCCATCCACATACGGATTCCTTCATTTAAAAGGATGTTTTTTGTGTAGAATGTTTCAAATTCTGGATCTTCTGCTGCTCTTAATTCTTGAGAAATAAAATCGTATGCACGTAAGTTTAATGCTAAACCTACAATACCTACAGAACTTGCCCATAAACCTGTTACAGGTACAAATAACATGAAGAAGTGTAACCAACGTTTGTTAGAGAAAGCTACTCCAAAAATTTGTGACCAGAAACGGTTTGCAGTTACCATTGAATAAGTTTCTTCAGATTGTGTTGGAGTAAACGCACGGAATGTGTTAGCCGCATCACCATCTTCGAATAATGTATTTTCAACAGTTGCACCGTGAATAGCACATAATAATGCACCACCTAAAATTCCAGCTACACCCATCATGTGGAATGGGTTTAATGTCCAGTTATGGAAACCTTGTAAGAATAATAAGAAACGGAAGATTGCTGCAACACCAAAACTTGGTGCAAAGAACCAGCTTGCTTGACCTAATGGGTAGATTAAGAATACTGATGTGAATACAGCAAGAGGACCTGAGAACGCTAATGCGTTATATGGACGGATACCTACTAAACGTGCAATTTCAAATTGACGTAAACAGAAACCGATTAATCCAAATGCACCATGTAATGCGATGAAAGTCCATAATCCACCAATTTTGAACCATAAAGTAAGGTTACCTTGTGCTTCCGGTCCCCATAATAATAATAAAGAGTGACCCATACTGTTTGCTGGCGATGAAACCGCAGCTGTTAAGAAGTTACATCCTTCTAAGAATGAACTAGCTAATCCGTGTGTGTACCAAGAAGTTACGAAAGTAATTCCTGTTAACCACCCACCTAAGGCTAAATAAGCACAAGGGAATAATAATAATCCAGACCAACCAATGAATACAAAACGATCACGTTTTAACCAATCATCGATAAGACTGAAAACTCCTTGTTCTTTTTCTTGAACTTGTCCAATTGAAATTGTCATATAAATATATGTAGTTTGAGAGTTTTAATGTTTTGTCTTACATTTTTGACAAAATTTGAATATTTCACCCTGATTGTTCTCTTTGTTTTTAAATCTAGTATTTTATATAGACACTAACTTTTATAAGATAAAAATCTTTTATTACTATTGTTGGATAGGTTTGAAAAATTCCTCGAACTGTCTTAAAACTAAGAATTTAAATTATCAATTAAGATAAAAATTTAGTTTTTTTCTTTAATTACGAGGTTTTTTAAGACCTTAACGTTATTAAATTCATAAAGTATATTATAGTAAAAGTTTTTTACGATTAATATTTTCCTAAAAGAAAATTAATAAATTTTTAACAACTTGACACGGTCATAAACTTATGACTATAATATGCATTGTTTGTAAATAAATTAAATCTCTGCTTTTCATAAACAAATGAGAATTTTTCAATTTCATTATTGAAACTTACAAAAATAAATACAGGAAAAAATAAGTACAGAATGATGTATTTTTAATAAGAGTTTGATCCTAGCTCAGAATGAAAGCTAGCGGTATGCTTAACACATGCAAGTCGAACGGAAGTACCTTCTTCGGAAGACTACTTTAGTGGCGAACGGGTGCGTAACACGTAAGAATCTGCCTTTAGGTAGGGGATAACCTTTAGAAGTAAAGACTAATACCCTATATGCCGTTTGGTGAAAGAATTTCGCCTAAAGAGGAGCTTGCGTCTGATTAGCTAGTTGGTAGGGTAAAAGCCTACCAAGGCGACGATCAGTAGCTGGTTTGAGAAGATGATCAGCCACATTGGAACTGAGACACGGTCCAGACTCCTACGGGAGGCAGCAGTGAGGAATTTTCTACAATGGGCGAAAGCCTGATAGAGCAATACCGCGTGAGGGACGACGGCCTACGGGTTGTAAACCTCTTTTCTCAAGGAGGAAGAACTGACGTTACTTGAGGAATAAGCATCGGCTAACTCTGTGCCAGCAGCCGCGGTAATACAGAGGATGCAAGTTTTATTCGGAATTATTGGGCGTAAAGCGTCTGCAGGTTGATGTAAAAGTCTTTTGTTAAATATCAGGGCTCAACCCGGAATCTGCAAAAGAAACTATATATCTTGAGTATGGTAGAGGTAAGGGGAATTTCCAGTGGAGCGGTGAAATGCGTAGATATTGGAAAGAACACCGACAGCGAAGGCACCTTACTGGGCCATTACTGACACTCAGAGACGAAAGCTAGGGGAGCAAACGGGATTAGATACCCCGGTAGTCCTAGCCGTAAACGATGGATACTAGATGTTGTATACTTTATGTACACAGTGTCGTAGCTAACGCGTTAAGTATCCCGCCTGGGAAGTATGCTCGCAAGGGTGAAACTCAAAGGAATTGACGGGGGCCCGCACAAGCGGTGGAGCATGTGGTTTAATTCGATGCAACGCGAAGAACCTTACCAGGACTTGACATGAAGAGAAGTTTTTTGAAAGAAAAATGTGCTACGGCCTCTTACACAGGTGGTGCATGGCTGTCGTCAGCTCGTGTCGTGAGATGTTGGGTTAAGTCCCGCAACGAGCGCAACCCTTGTTTCTAGTTGATACTCTAGAAAGACTGCCGATTATAAATCGGAGGAAGGTGAGGATGACGTCAAGTCATCATGCCCCTTACGTCCTGGGCTACACACGTGCTACAATGGGTGTGACAATTAGTTGCCAACTCGTGAGAGTGAGCTAATCTTTAAACACATCCCTAGTTCAGATTGTAGGCTGCAACTCGCCTACATGAAGGTGGAATCGCTAGTAATCGCAGGTCAGCAATACTGCGGTGAATCCGTTCCCGGGCCTTGTACACACCGCCCGTCACACCATGGGAGCTGGTTATGCCCGAAGCTATTATCCTAACCGCAAGGAGGGAGGTATCGAAGGTGGAATTGGTGACTGGGGTGAAGTCGTAACAAGGTAGCCCTACTGGAAGGTGGGGCTGGATTACCTCCTAAAAGAAAGAAAAGTAGAATTAAAAAGGGCTATTAGCTCAGTTGGTTAGAGTGCACCCCTGATAAGGGTGAGGTCTCTGGTTCAAATCCAGAATGGCCCATATGGGGGTATAGCTCAGTTGGTAGAGCGCTGCCTTTGCAAGGCAGATGTCAGCGGTTCGAGTCCGCTTACCTCCATAAAAATATTAAACACTTAAGAAATTAAGGGCGTGTAAGGGATCCCTTGGTATCCAGAAGCGATGAAGGACGTGGCTACCGGCGAAACGCCTCGGGGAGTTGGAAGTAAGCTTTGATCCGGGGGTGTCCGAATGAGGAAACTCTATATCTTATTACTGAATATATAAGTAATTAAAGAGCGAACGCAGGGAACTGAAACATCTTAGTACCTGTAGGAAAAGAAAGTAAAAACGATTCCCTTAGTAGCGGCGAGCGAAACGGGAACAGCCTAAACTTTTTAGATTTTATTTAAAAAGGGTTGTGGGGTAGAAAACGATAGTTAATATAGCTCAGCTTTATTGCTTAAAACGAAATTAGGTGAAATAATTGGAAAATTATACCATAGGAAGTGATAGTCTTGTAACCGAAAATTTCAAATAATATATCTATACCCGAGTAGCATGGGACACGTGGAACCCCGTGTGAATCTGCGAGGACCACCTCGTAAGGCTAAATATTCCTGGATGTCCGATAGCGTATAGTACCGCGAGGGAAAGGTGAAAAGAACCCCGGGAGGGGAGTGAAATAGAACGTGAAATTGCACGCTTACAATTAGATGAAGGACTACTTAGAGTCTGCCATCGTGCCTGTTGAAGAATGTTCCTGCGAGTTATAATTAGTGGCAGGTTAAAATAGAGATATTGGAGCCATAGTGAAAGCGAGCTTGAATAGAGCGTTAGTCACTAGTTATAGACCCGAACCCGGTTGATCTAACCATGGCCAGGATGAAACTCAGGTGATACTGAATGGAGGTCCGAACCGACTAATGTTGAAAAATTAGCGGATGAGTTGTGGTTAGGGGTGAAATGCCAATCGAAATCGGAGCTAGCTGGTTCTCCCCGAAATGTATTTAGGTGCAGCGGTGGATGTTATAGCGTAGGGGTAAAGCACTGTTTCGGTGCGGGCTGGTAATTCGGTACCAAATCGAGGCAAACTCTGAATACTACGTGTACAGTCCACCAGTGAGACTACGAGGGATAAGCTTCATAGTCAAGAGGGAAACAGCCCAGATCACCAGCTAAGGCCCCTAAGTAATTACTAAGTGGTAAAGGTTGTGGAGAGGCTTAGACAACCAGGAGGTTTGCTTAGAAGCAGCAATCCTTTAAAAAGTGCGTAATAGCTTACTGGTCTAGCAACTCTGCGCCGAAAATTTATGGGACTAAGTAATTCGCCGAAGCTGTGAGGTATACAATTGTATACCGGTAGGGGAGCGTTCCGTTGTAGGTTGAAGTATTAGCGAAAGCGGATATGGACGAAACGGAAGTGAGAATGTAGGATTGAGTAGCGAAAACATTGGTGAGAATCCAATGCTCCGAAACCCTAAGGTTTCCTCCGCAAGGCTCGTCCACGGAGGGTGAGTCAGGACCTAAGGCGAGGCTGAAAAGCGTAGTTGATGGACAATAGGTTAATATTCCTATACTGATTATTGCTGGTATCGAGGGACGAAGAAGGCTAAACTAGCCGGATATCGGTTTTACCGGTTCAAGTAGTTAAGGTGTTGAAGATTAGAGAAAATAATCTGAGCTGAGATACGAGTACAAGATTATGAAAATCAAAGTAGTTGATGTCATACTTCCAAGAAAAGCTCGCAATGCCATAAGCAATAATCACCTGTACCCTAAACCGACACAGGTAGGGAGGTAGAGAATACCAAGGAGCGCGGGAGAACCCTCCTTAAGGAACTCGGCAAAATGACTCTGTAACTTCGGGAAAAAGAGTGCCCTATGGGCTGCAATATAAGGTTCCAAGCAACTGTTTAGCAAAAACACAGGTCTCCGCTAAGTTGTAAAACGACGTATGGGGGCTGACACCTGCCCAGTGCTGGAAGGTTAAAGAAGCCGGTTAGCTTTATGCGAAGCTGGTAACTGAAGCCCCAGTGAACGGCGGCCGTAACTATAACGGTCCTAAGGTAGCGAAATTCCTTGTCGGGTAAGTTCCGACCCGCACGAATGGTGTAATGATTTGGAAGCTGTCTCAAGGAGGGACTCGGTGAAATAGAAATGCCTGTGAAGATGCGGGCTACCTGTGCCAGGACATTAAGACCCTATGAAGCTTTACTGTATCCTGAGATTGGATTTTGATTTTATTTGCGCAGAATAGGTGGGAGACTTTGAAGCTAGTCCTGTGGGATTGGTGGAGTCATCTTTGAGATACCACTCTGATAAAATTGAAATTCTAACTTTACACCGTTAGCCGGTTAAAGAACAGTTTCAGGTGGGCAGTTTGACTGGGGCGGTCGCCTCCTAAAAGGTAACGGAGGCGTTCAAAGGTTTCCTCAGATCGGTCAGAAATCGATCTTAGAGTGCAAAGGCAAAAGGAAGCTTGACTGTGAGACCTACAAGTCGAGCAGGGACGAAAGTCGGACTTAGTGATCTGACGATTCTGTGTGGAAAGGTCGTCACTCAACGGATAAAAGTTACTCTAGGGATAACAGGCTGATCTCCCCCAAGAGTTCCTATCGACGGGGAGGTTTGGCACCTCGATGTCGGCTCATCGCATCCTGGGGCGGTAGTACGTCCCAAGGGTTGGGCTGTTCGCCCATTAAAGCGGTACGCGAGCTGGGTTCAGAACGTCGCGAGACAGTTCGGTCCATATCCGGCATGGGCGTTGGAGTATTGAGAGTGACCCTTCTCTAGTACGAGAGGACCGAGAAGGACATACCGCTAGTGTACCAGTTATCGTGCCAACGGTAGACGCTGGGTAGCTAAGTATGGTTTGGATAACCGCTGAAAGCATCTAAGTGGGAAGCCGTCCTCAAGATGAGTACTCTTAGGTTGCAGGAAGACTACCTGCTTGATAGGCATCAGGTGTAAGTATAGCAATATATTCAGCCGAGATGTACTAATAAACCGTATTCTTAAGTCTTTTTAGTTAATCAAACTTTCAATTTCGGTGTTTATAGCATAATGGCACCACATCATTCCATCCCGAACATGAATGTGAAACATTATTGCGGCGAAGATACTTGGGGGGTTGCCCCCTGGGAAAATAGCACGATGCCGAAATTCTTAAAATCAAATTTATAATCTTTTTATATACTTAGTTGGGATTTTCTTTTAGTATGAACATTATTATATTTAATGGAAGAGGAGACGACTATGACAGCAACTTTAGAAAGATATGAAAGCCTAAATATCTGGGAACGTTTTTGTTCTTGGATCACAAGTTTAGAAAACCGTTTATACATCGGTTGGTTTGGTGTTGTAATGATTCCAACATTATTAACTGCAACAACTTGTTTTATCATCGCATTTATCGCAGCACCGCCTGTTGATATCGATGGTATCCGTGAACCAGTAGCTGGTTCTTTAATGTACGGAAACAACATCATCACTGGTGCTGTAATTCCTTCATCTAACGCTATTGGTGTTCACTTCTACCCAATTTGGGAAGCTGCTTCTGTTGACGAATGGTTATACAACGGTGGTCCTTACCAATTAGTTGTATTACACTTCTTAACTGGTGTTGCTTGTTATTTAGGTCGTGAATGGGAATTAAGTTTCCGTTTAGGTATGCGTCCTTGGATTTTTGTTGCATTCTCTGCTCCTGTAGCTGCTGCAACTGCTGTATTCTTAATCTACCCAATCGGACAAGGTTCTTTCTCTGATGGTATGCCTTTAGGAATTTCTGGTACTTTCAACTTCATGTTAGTATTCCAAGCTGAGCACAACATCTTAATGCACCCATTCCATATGGCTGGTGTTGCTGGTGTATTCGGTGGATCTTTATTCTCTGCTATGCACGGTTCTTTAGTAACTTCTTCTTTAATCCGTGAAACGGCTGAAGGTGAATCTACTAACTACGGTTACAAATTTGGACAAGAAGAAGAAACTTACAACATCGTAGCTGCTCACGGTTACTTTGGACGTTTAATCTTCCAATATGCTTCATTCAACAACTCTCGTTCTTTACACTTCTTCTTAGCTGCTTGGCCAGTTATTGGAATCTGGTTAACTGCTTTAGGAATTTCTACTATGGCATTCAACTTAAACGGATTCAACTTCAACCAATCTATCGTTGATAGTCAAGGTCGTGTAATTAACACTTGGGCTGATATCGTTAACCGTGCTAACTTAGGTATGGAAGTAATGCACGAACGTAACGCGCACAACTTCCCATTAGATTTAGCTGTAACTGCTCCAGTTATCGTTGGTTAATTTCTTAAAATATTCAAATTCAATTCTTTAATTGAATTTGAATATTTTTTTTTAATAAATTTCAATGAATATAATTATAATAGTAAACCATAGGTAAGTTCTTTACTTGCTATTATTTTTAGAATCTCAATACAAAAAATGTTTTCTGATTATCAACTACCAATATTTTCTTGTTTTTTCTTGTTTATTGCAATGTTAGGTTATTGGATTAGTTTAGCTTTTCCAAAAAATAACACTTCATTTACAGTAAGTCGTATAACAACACTAATCAGTAATTTATTATTTGGTTTAACATTAATAATTCGCTGGTGGAATGAAGGTTATTTTCCTTTAAGTAATTTATATGAATCACTTATCTTTTTAAGTTGGGGAATCTCAACAATACATTTATTTGTAGAATTTAAGACACAAAGTCGCTTAATTGGAGCTATTTCGGCGCCTATTATTTTCTTTATTTCAGGCTTTTCTAGCCTAACATTACCTATTGAAATGCAAAAAGCACTACCATTGGTACCTTCTTTACAGTCAAATTGGTTAATGATGCATGTTTCAATGATGATGGTTAGTTATGCTACTTTAATTATTGGTTCGTTAATGTCAATTTTATATTTAGCGTTTGATCTTTTTGATCGTAAAAAAGAAAACGTTAATGTTGAAAATAACGTAAATAGTACCTTAACTTTACAACCAGCTATTTCGTCAAAAATGCCACTTCTACAAACTGTTGATGTATGGAGTTACCGTATTATTGGATTAGGTTTTCCCTTTTTAACAATTGGAATTATTTCTGGTGCTGTTTGGGCTAACGAAGCTTGGGGTTCTTATTGGAGTTGGGACCCAAAAGAAACTTGGGCCTTAATCACCTGGTTAATTTTTGCAATTTATTTACATTCTCGTCTTATAAAAGGTTGGCAAGGAACTAAAGCAGCTGGTTTAGGTTCATGTGGATTTTTTGTAATTTGGATTTGTTATCTTGGTGTAAATTTCTTAGGAAAAGGTTTACATAGTTATGGATGGGTTTTATAAATAAAAAAAGAATCTAATAATTTTTTAAATTATTAGATTCTTTTTATTTTTTTAGTAAGCTAATCCCATACTACGTGTTGTTTCACCGCCTAAATAAACACGAACACTTAAGAAATCAGTAGGACAAGCACTTTCACAGCGTTTGCACCCTACACAATCCTCGGTTCTTGGTGCTGAAGCAATTTGTCCAGCACGACAGTCTTCCCAAACAACCATTTCTAGTACATCTGTGGGACAAGCACGAACACATTGAGTACAACCAATACAAGTATCATAAATTTTAACTGTATGACTCATAAATTCTCCTAATTTTTTGATGTTATACGTTAATATTATAATACAAAAAATTGTAACGCCCCAGGTTGGGTTCGAACCAACGACCTATCGGTTAACAGCCGATTGCTCTACCGCTGAGCTACTAGGGCAAACTTATAACTAATATTATACTATCGAAAAGCCTTTCTGTCTCTTAAGTTTAACTTTTTAAAATAAAAGGACTTTTCGATAATTTTTCTTCGATAGAACGGATTAAATTTTCAAATTCAATTTCTAATTTAATTTTTCCTCGATTTGTATTACTTCCAATCCATGTTGTTTGATTTTCTGTTACCATCCATATTTGAGTATAAGGTAAATAACTTAAAAAGGCTGTTAACATTAATAGACCAAACCCAAAATAAATAAGCGCGATGCTAGGATCGTACTTAATTTGTAATCCAGTTGCCGGAATAATATCAACAATAATTAAATTTTTACTTAATTTATCATCTAGTAATAAATTATTAACAAATTTCCCATTTTCATCATATACAGTTAAATAATTTTGTAATTGATCGAAAATTAAAGTTTTGATTGTAGAGTTTTCATCAAAAACCCACGTAACCCAAGATTTTGTGCTATTTTTTAACGTAAATAATGGAAGTTCGTAAATTGTATCTGTTGTTATATCTTTTATCCTAATACCTAGTAAATTCCAATCACTCTGATAAAAATCGATATTTTTATACCGTAAAGGATTATTAACTGAAATTGTTTGATGGACAATTTCATTCCCCGTGGAATTAAGAATTGATAAATCTGAATAAAATTGTTGAATTCGATTTGAATTGTATTCAACCCAGAAATCATTTACACGTGTATTGATTGAAGGTATATTTGTAAATCCACCTATTTTGATTGGGTTTTGAATATGAAAAATTTCCCCTTTTGGAAGTATTTCTTGTGCTTTAAAATTATTAAAGGCTCCCCATGATGAACCTACTAAAATAATGATCAAACTTAAGTGTACTAAAATTGGGCTGATTCTTCCAATTAAACCCTTATATCCATAAACTAAGTTACCGTATTGATAAATATAGAAATTCATCTTTTGTAATTTAACTAAAATACTTTCTTTTAAGAAAAAAATATTTTTTAATTTAATTGAAAAAGGTAATGATAAAAAGGATGTTTTCTGTCGCTTGAAAAAATAATCTTTCGAATTATTTAAAACAGGAAATTGTCGGGTAATGGAACAACTAATTAATGAAATACCTAAGATAATTAACAATGCTAAAAACCAAAACGTTGTATAAATGTGATCTAGTCCAAAACTAATAATTAACTTCCAATTTATGAAACCATAAATAGGATTTAACAAACTATAATTAGTTTGATAAAATTCTAAACTTTCCTCTTGTTCAATAACAGAACCTAAAGAACTTGCAAAGGCAATTAAAGTAAGTATAAGAATTGAAAATTTTAAATTTGTAAAAATTCTAAATGACTTTTTTACCTGTCTTATATTCATGCAAGAATTAAATGGCTAACTTGTGACGACCTCTACGACGACGATTTCTTAAAATTGTACGTCCACTTTTTGTTGCTAAACGTGCACGAAATCCTGACGTTTTAACTACTTTTATTCTACTCCCGTTTAATGTATTTTTTGACATATTAAAATTTATTTTTTGTTTAAATTATTGGGTTATTAATGAAATAGTATATCATAGAAGCACGAATTTGTTCGAACATTAATTTAAAGGAATTAAAAGCCTCCGTATTATATTCCACTAAAGGATTTTGTTGACCATATGAACGCCAATTAATTGTTTCTCGAATATAATTCATACGTTCAATATGTTCTGTCCAATAGAAATCAATAATTGATAAAAGTAATGTAGGACGTGTATTTTTTAATAAACCTATTTGATAAGAATTTGTTTGAGCAAATCGTAAATCATATGAAATCCATAATTCCTTATATAAATGATCTTCGATATTTCCCTGTACGTTTTTTAATAATGAAGTTGAATAAACCCCAAACCATTTTTCAAAAAACTTTTTCTGCGGTAAAGAAGTTTGGATTTTCTTAATGTTTAAAAATTCTTCATCGAATAAAGATTCAAAATAACGTAAAAATAGTTCGGAATAAATATTTCCTCTTAAAATTTCATTACGTGCATTAAACAGTTGTTTACGTTGATTATTCAAAATGTCATCGTATTGAAAAACATTTTTTCTTAAATCATAATTATAAAGTTCAACACGTTTTTGCGCATTTTCTAAACTTCTAGTTAATAATCCAGATTCTAAAGGAGAATTTTTATCATCAACTAAAAAATTAACCCAATTTTTAATGCTGTCTCCTCCAAAAATCTTAATTAATTCATCTTCTAAACTAACGAAAAATTGTGAAATTCCGGGATCCCCCTGACGCCCTGCACGTCCACGTAATTGATTATCAATTCGTCTAGTTTCATGACGTTCAGTTCCTAAAACAAATAAACCACCTAACCCTTTTACTTGCTGATTTTCTGATTCCCAAGTTTTATAAATTTGATCATATAAAAAGGTATATAAGTTATTTAAAGAAGGCTTAGCATCTTCTAAAGAATAAGGTAAATTAGCAATACTTTGTTTCAATATGTCTAGTTCATCACTTGATTCATAATCTTTAAATATTGATTTAATATATTCCTCTAAGTCTAAATCATTGATTGTATCTGTAAACAATACATCTTGAATTTTTTGCTTTGTTTTAAACGAAGGATTCCCACCTAAAATAATATCCGTTCCTCGACCAGCCATATTTGTTGCAATAGTTACAGCAAATCTTTCACCAGCCAAAGCAACAATTTCACTTTCTCGTTTAACATTTTCAGGTTTAGCATTTAAAATTTGATGAGGAATTTCAGAAATCTTAAATAAATCAGATAAGAATTCAGATTTTTCAACACTTGCTGTTCCAATCAAAATAGGTTGTCCTGCTTCGTAGCATTCTTTAGTTTGATTCAATACAGCTTTCCATTTTGCTAATTCACTTTGATAAACTAGATCAGATAAATCTTTTCTAATAAGTTCTTTAGTTGTAGGTACTACCGCAATATCAAGATCATAAATTTCTTGGAATTCTTTTTCTGTTGTTTTTGCAGTTCCTGTCATTCCAGCTAATTTTGGATATAAAGTAAAGAAATTTTGATAAGTAATGGCACTTTTTGTCTTTGTTCCACCACCGATCTCAACCTTTTCTTTAGTTTCAATTGCTTCATGAATTCCTAAACTCCAACGTCGATCTTCCATGATTCTGCCTGTAAATTCATCAACAATACAAATTTTATTGTTCAGAATAATATAATCTTTATTCAATTTAAAAATATGTTTTGCTTTTAATGCATTTAATAATTCTAAAATCCATGGATCATCTGGATCATACAATGTTTTTTTACCTAAAGCCTCTTTTGCTTTACGGTATCCATCTTCTGTTAAATTGATATCACGACGTTTTTCATCCAACTGAAAATCAATATTTGTTTGTAACGTATTTGCGACTGTATTAGCTAAATATAACTTATTAACATTATTATCACCATTTGACGCTGATAAAATTAATGGTGTACGTGCTTCGTCAATTAAAATTGAATCAATTTCATCGATTACGCAAAAATTAAATGGACGTTGAGTAATTTCATTTAAATTAAAAGCCGAACTATCACGTAAATAATCAAAAACAACTTCTGAATTGGTTACATATGTAATAGCGGAGTTATAACTCTTCTGTTTTTCTTCAATTGTATTTTCATTTTTAACTAAACCAACAGTTAAATCTAATTTTTTATAAATTTTACCCATCCAACGTTGGTCTCGTTCTGCTAAATATTCATTAACAGTAACAACATGTACCCCTTTCTGTGAAAGTGAATTTAACGAAACAGGTAATGTCGAAGAAAGAGTTTTCCCTTCACCAGTTTTCATTTCTACAATTTGACCTTCATGTAAATATAAACCAGCTAAAAGTTGGGTATCAAAATGTTTTAATCCTAGAGTACGAACTGAAGCAGTTTGAACTGCTGCAAACCATGGGACAATAATATCATCTAAAGATTTTTGATTTGTTTGAATTTGACGCTTTAATTTTGAAATATGGTTTTGAAAATCAGATTCGTCTAATTGGCTTACAACTTCGTATTCGATTTTTATATCGGAAATAAATTTTTTCATTTTGTGTTTGATCTTTGCAATTCTTAATCTAAAACTAAATAAATAATAAAATCAATAGTTATTATTCTCTATTATCATATATAATAATGTAAAATATATAATAGTATTATCTCAATTTCATTGATATATAACAATCTTATCGAATTCCATACTAATTTGAATAAATAAAACAATTTATGAATAAAAAGGATTCAAAAAATTTAACTGGCTGGCAACAATTTTTGAAAAACGCACAAATTCAATTACAACCAATAGTGAATAGCTTTGAAGCATTTAATCAAAAATATCCAAATGTAAATCAAATAATACAATTAACATTCATTTATTTTTTTGCGATTGTTGATTTAAATTTTGCAATTTTAAGCAATGTTTTTTCGTTAGGTTATTTTCCTGAACTTTTGAAACCGATTTTTCCTTTGATCTCAAAACTTTTACAATCCCCTTTCTTGAAAATTTGGGCAAGTCCAGAAAAGGTCTTTTTTTTATCGTATGTAACAATTGAATTGGCTATTGTACGTAAGGTATTTAATTTTTCAAAACTAGTAAGATACAATATTCTGTTAATTTTTTCTTTATTAATGATACAAGGATTAGTCGTAAGTTATTGGGATTTATTGTTTAATCGAACAGTAGCAGCGCCTGTTGTTAAGTGGGTTGTAGATGCTGGATATATTATTAACAATGATAAATCGATTGCAATTTTCTTTTTTTTAAATACATTTTTTGTGTTTGTACTAGTTTATTTATACCTATACATTACAGCCGTTCGTGGTAAATATTCAACTTTACCTTTTATGGAATGGTTATTCGATTCAATTGCGTTCTGGGTAAAAATTAAAACTCCAACAATGAGAATAGGAAATAATAATCCGGGTAATAGCCCTAAAAACGAGTAAAAAAACTGAATTTTAAAATAAAAATTCAGTTTTTAAATTGTATCTGGAATAATATCAATAAATCCAGTTTTACGGAAATGTACAGTTCCTTCGGTTAAAGCGTATAAAGTATGATCTTTTCCACATCCAACAGAGTTACCAGGTTTAAATTTTGTTCCTCGTTGACGTACAATAATTGATCCACTTTTTGCGCGTTGATTACCAAAGATCTTTACACCTAAACGTTGTCCTTTCGAATCACGGGTATTCTTTGTACTACCCGCACCCATTTTATGTGCCATAATATTTTTTTATGTTAAATGTTAATTTAATGTATCAATTTGTACACGCGTATATGGTTGACGATGTCCACGAGTACGCGTATAACGCTTTTTAGGTTTTGTTTTTAATACGGTAATTTTTTTACCTTTTACCTGCTGAATAATTTTTGCAGGAATTTTACCCTCAGGTAAAAATGGTTTTCCTATTTGAACTTTATTTTCATTTCGGAAAAATAAGATTTTATTTAAATAAATATAATCACCTACTTTTCCGTCTTTAATAAAATCAACATCATACCATTGTCCTGGTTTTACCAAAAATTGTTTACCAGAGGTTTGTGCAATAGCATATTTCATAATAACTTATATCGATATATAGTTTTATAATATATCATATATAGATTATAATCGAATATATTCTTCTTGCAAAGCTTATTGCGGATAGAGAGACTCGAACTCTCACGAACATTATTCACTGGCTTCTAA
>Ga0257106_1000093_pt1 | contig 53261 bp, 33 predicted proteins | sample LP_taG_3_FD_190177 | JGI IMG/M metagenome (GOLD analysis project Ga0257106, IMG submission 190177) | Marine microbial communities from Northeast Subartic Pacific Ocean, Canada - LP_J_2011_P26_10m | ecosystem: Environmental > Aquatic > Marine > Oceanic | place: Canada: Northeast Subartic Pacific...
TCGCGTGTTCTCTCTCTCTCTCTCTCTCTCTCTCTCTCTCTCTCTCTCTCTCTCTCTTTTCTTTCGCGCTTCCGGGTGCGCGTGGATGGACATTTCGATATTAAAAGAAGCCGCCCCCGAAACCTCCGGATCCTCCCGGTCCACCGAATCGATTACCCGGTGGAGGTGGTCCACGCGTATGGAACCTATCCGGTGGCTCGCGACCGTTTGGGGTCGGTAAACCTCCTGGCATGCCGCCCGGGACGCCTTCGAATCCGGTAAAATCGCCAGCGCCGCCCGGATCCGGGAAGAGATGCCCTCTTCCTCGTCCCGGACGCTGAGGAGGACCACCGATACCTGGGATGGATCCAGGAGGTGGTAACGGGTTGAAACCACCGGTTGGATCTGGGTTCGGGTACAAATCGTACGCACCGCCGGTTATGCCAGGAAGAAAACCGGGGAAACCCGGGACGATGTCGCGGTGCGGGTAGGACGGGCGATAATTGTTGTTCCCTCCCCCCTGGCGTCCTCGTCCTTGTCCTCGAAACGACATGTTTTCGCGCATTCTATTCATAGACTCCTCTCGGATTCGCGCTTCTTCGCGTTCTCTTTGGTTTTGTATTAATCGTTTGTATTCTGCTTTCGGGACAATCTCTCCTCCGTTTGGTCGAAAATCGTCTTTCGTCCTCGTCTCCGCCGCTCGAACCGCGCCGGCGACCAGTCTCCCCGCATCCACTTCCATCGCCTTCACTCCACGAATAATCCCAGGAAATTCTCGTTCAATTGCGTTCAAAAAGAGTGCATCTTGTTTTCTCTCGTTCTTTCCATCGACGACCGCTTTAAACGCTTTACACGTCGCCGTCAACGCGCACAAATCCACCCCTCGAACTTTGGCGAAGATCCGTTCCAACAACTCCTTCGGCGTCGCGCGTAAACTCGGCGGTTCTCTCCTATTCGGCACCGTCGCGACGGCTTCCGCGTACGCCCGGTAGATTGGATCGAACATAGACTCGGAAAACAGTTCGTGCACTTCGATGTCCGATTTATCGCGCAAAAAGTCCTCCTCGTCCCTCTTCTCTACACCTTCCCCAAACGCCTTCTTCGCGTCGAATATCTTCCCGCCGTTACCCCCGGACGACGACGAATACGTCTCCTCTCGAAACGTCGCAAACGTCACAAACTTCCTGCAAGAAGAGTTCTTGTTCTTTTCGCCTCCTCCTCTCTTCGTCCAATCGCACGCCTGGAGAACGATATCGAACCGAGTCGTTATTCGTTCCTCGGGCACGGCGACGTACGTTCGCCTCTGCACGGGCTTTAACTCCTTTTCCTCCTCCTCTGCCTCTTTCAAAACGGTCGCCCCGAGGCTGAGCGCGTACGCGTGCTGCGCGAGAATCGTCAGTTGGTGGTACGAAAACGTGCCTCTCTCGTCGTCGTCGTCCTTCTTCTTCTTCTGCGCTGCTGCTCGACATAAACGAGCGAACTGTTCGCGGAACAACGCGTTCATTTTTTAGTATCGCGCGTGTGTAAAGTGTGTGCGCCTGATGATGATGTGCAGAGAGAGAGAGAGAGAGAGAGAGAGAGAGAGACGATATCTTTGTTTTGTGATTTAATAATAACGAGTGAGTGTGTATCGCTTGCGCGCGTGTGTATCTATAGCGCGCGCAATTCGCGCGCGTTTTAGGGGTGCTATACACGTTTAGGGTTTGTAAAGAAACCCTAAACTGGCCCCTTGTAAAGTAGGGGTTAACGCGCAGACTCTCTCACCCTTTCCGGCATTAAAGCACTCGCACGCTTTGCGTAATAAGAAGAAGAAGAAGAAGAAGAAAATGGCAGGCAGTGACCCAACCTCGGTCAAACCGAACCAATTCGTAGAACTCCACGGCCACGCCCGAGAAGTCGTCGAAAAGACGTTCAAATTCTCCCCGAGAACGTTAGGGGTGATCGGGATTTTCGGCATCGCGGTGCCGTATTTGTTATACCAAGGGTGCGTGAACGAGTTTCACGCCGCGGACGATAAGTACAACAGGGAGAGGAAAAAATTCATGTAATAGAGAAAAGAGAGAGAGAGAGAGAGAGAGAGAGCATTCCTTAGCCTTGATAGAAGTCTGTTTATATAAATCAGTGTAGTTTTAGTCCGCATTCTTCAGAATTTCCCCGCTTTATACAATACAACAAACACTACTAAATGCTGGGGCTCTTCTTTCGAAGAGCCGCTTCTGCCGCGAAAACGACGAGAGAAAGGTCGCTGAATCTGTTGCTGTCGGGAAAAGGAGGAGGAGGAGGAGGCGGAGGAGGAAAGACGACGAGTTTTGGGAGTTCTCATCATCAGTCTTCGATGATGTTCCGTTCGTCGTCCAAGTTTGGAGATGTGAAAGCGTTTTCGTTATTCGAGGCTCGGTCGGGTTTCGTGAGAAAGAACAGCAACAACATGAACAACATCAGAGAAAGAAGCCACAAAAGAGAGTTCTTCACGCGAGGCGAACGAGATTCTTATAATAATTATTATTCGCGGGGAGGATATACGAAGGAGAGCAGAAGGGACACCTCTGTGGTCTGGATGCTGATTGGAGCGAATACCGCGGTGTACTTGGCGTGGCAAGAACCGGAGAACTTTAAGACGATGAGGACGCATTTTTTAGTCTCGGAGAGTTCTTTGGCGAACGGGTACTGGCACACCGCATTGACGGCGGCGTTTTCGCACAACTCGTTCAATCATTTGTTCGGGAACATGTTTACGCTGTATTTCTTCGGCAGAGACGTGGCGTTGGCGTGCGGAGGAGCGTATTTGCTGAATTTATATCTCGTTGGTGGCGTGGTGTCGAGTTTAGCGCACGTCGGGTACGAGAGGTACGAGAGACGGAAACGTAAACCGCACGTTGGATTTTTCGACAAGAGAGAACACGAGAGTTTCTTCTCGTGGTTCGACGAGCGCATGGATAAAATCGCGAGGTTAGCCGCGCCGGCGAGTTTAGGCGCGTCCGGAGCGGTAAACTCGATCATTGCCATGAGCGTGTTGATGATGCCACACCGGAAGATTTATTTGTACGGGATACTTCCGTTGGAGTCGTGGGTATTCGGCGCGATGTTCTTGTTGAGAGACTACGCAGGATTAGGAACTCAAGACGGGATTGGACATTCGGCGCACTTAGGAGGAGCCGCGGTCGGTGCTTTGGCATTTTTGTTGAGGAATGGCAGAATGATACTATAGAATACATAGAGTAGATAGAGTAGTAGATAGAGTAGTAGATAGAGTAGTAGATGCAAAGGCGTAGATAGTAAATATACATACTGTAGCGTGTAATTTTAGAGAAATATTTTGTTCAGGTAAAGTTTCGCGATTTGTATACCCAAAATACTTATATTTTTACATTCTTTGACTCGCAAATCTCTCAGTTAAACAAAAGTAATCAATGCGCTGGCGAAGCTGTGTTATTTTTTGCGGTGTGTTTCTACATTTCTGTGTTTCTAAATGGTTTTATTTCTTTATCCTCCTCTTCTCGTGCGCTTTGGAGCAGGCGCGTCGGCGTTGGCGCCTGCTCCTTCTCTTTGACCATCAGATCCGCCGCCTCTGCGTCTGTTGGTAGCGTCGGGAGCAGCCGTGGCAGCGCGGTTCGCATTCGCTCGTCTCTGCGCCGTTCTCCTCGCCACTGTTGCCGCCGCAGGTTGACGAGGAGCGGTAGGAGTAGCTCGAGACGATGGCGGGGAGGGGCTCGGCGCGCCGACAACTTGACCATCCCTCATGAACTGGTTCAGGGCTCTCTCAAAATTCTCGGCAAACTCGGCTGTGCCTCTCTCGCGAAGTTCGTTGCGAATCATCTCTGTGTTGGCAGAAATGAGAGCCGATGGCGCGGACTGATGGCCTTCCGGCAGGTTTCGCGGAGGGGGCGCCCAGCCAAGGTGGCGAATGCCATCGAAAGAACCAACATCGTTTCTTTCGGCTGGAGGAGAAGACGGTTGGGCCGATTCGGGATCCTGCATTGTATATCTATGCATTTGCGCGAGAGTTGCTGGCGATACCATCGCTGGAATGACCGTGGCAAATGCGCTTGAACGATCCAAGTACACCGTTCGCGGTAAGCGGAAACTTCGCGATGCACTCACGTTTTGCGTGTAAACGCCGTTGCCAACCTCAGTTCTTCGCTCGTTTCCAGCTGGTGCCGAAGCACGCGCCGGTGCCCCCGTCGCCGCGGCCGTCGCCGCTCGGATCGAATTCATATATTGAATCGTCGATTGTCTTCTCGCGCTAGCCGGCGAAAAAGAGGGAGCGAACGCTGAAGCCGGTAAGGCCGCAGGGGCGACGGATGACACGCCGCGCGCCAATTCCGTCCAAAGTGCGCCAATCGCATGCATTTGGCTCGCAAGTTCGAGAATTTCGCCATTTATGACGGCTTGCGCATTATCATCTCGTCTCTCCTGCGACGAGGACGCGTTCGGAGCGCTTTGAAAAATGTCACCGGATCGCACGCGTGCGCTCAACTGCGTGAGCTGCGGGATAAGACGCTGTGCAGATCTCGATGCAACATCGAGGGCGGTTGTCAACGCGTCGACGTCTCCTTGCGCCGTTGAGATACCGTTTGCAAAGGTATTAGCGTTTGCGTTATCACTCGCAGCACCGGGGACAGCGTTCGTAGTTGTTTCGTGCGTGAAAACCGGGGCAGCTTCTGGGACGAAATCTTCGGAATCGGATTCAGAGTCGTCGCCGAACAAGGAAATTTCTCTCCCATCCATCAAACCAATCGGTAACGGATAGGCTAATCGATGGAATCGCAACGCACTTCTGTCTACTCCTCCGTACAATCGAGAGTGGCACTCCGAACACAAATCGTAGTCGTCTCTGTTTGTGCACTTGTATCTCGCGCCGCGAATTGGCATCACGTCGCATGCATCACAGCAGACGCCGTGATGCACGACGCTTTCGAGATGTTCGTCTTCTTGTTGGTTCTGTTGCTCTTGCTGCTGCTGCTGTGAGGCAGCTAAATGTCGATCTAGCCGCATGGCGTAGGTTGCAAGCGTTTGCGCGGGATTCGTGCGGGAATTTCTTCTATTACTGTTGTTGTTGTTGTTGTTGTTGTTGTTGATGTTGGTGGTGGTGGTGGTAGTATTTTGTTCTCTCGCCGCTGGCGGTGGCGCGCCGTTTCCTGTTCCTCTTTCTGCATCTTCTCTCCTTCGTCTCGGCGGCGACGAGAACATCATCGGGAAACCATCTGGCATCATCGCGCCCATCTCAATTTCCACCGCAACCGGGCCGTCCGGAGTATCAAAGACTTGCGTATGAACAGATCCGTTGGCGCCAAAACCGTCCTCGTCGGTTGGGAATCTAGGCGGTTGCAACCCGTGAGTTGGTCGCCGCTCTCTCGACGACGACGAAGTTCGGTTATTCGATGAAGGATTTGTTCCAGTGTTGGTGTTTTGTCCCCTACCTCGGCGCTCCTCCGCCCGCTGACCTGTCGCATCGGCGCGCGGTTGAACCAACCCGCCACCCGCGCGGTCTGCTCCTACTATCTGCGATAGAATCATGCTTCCAATTCTTTGCGGATCGAAAGCTTCCGGATTGGTCCCGCTAAACGACATGCTTCCTAACATCCTCGCGTTCGGCGGCATCATCATGTTGGTCATCCCGCCGACAACCTCCACGCCCGGCGGTAAACCTGGAATGTTCAACCTTTGAAACACAGCCTCGCCGCCGCCGCCGCCGCCGACGGCGCGGCCCATAACTTCCTCGATGGACGGAAGACGGGAACCCCTCCCTCTCATCCCGTTCTCCCGATTATGCGGCGCGTGTGGATCATTCCTCAACCCTTCCGGCGTCCTCGCCGTCGCCGACTCGGGCGCTTTCCTCACCATCAACAACACGTCGTTATTTTCCACCGGCGCCGAGGATAAGCTCGTCTCGTCCGCGACCAAGCGACCTCGACACAAAATCCGCTGCTCGGCGGGTTTCACTCCAGATTTTGTTTCCACCAGTTTCTTCAGAGCGAGGATTTTCGTCTGTTTCAGATTGATGTAATACATAGCGCAGCGCGAAGGCGTAGATCGGGTAAAAGAGTGTCAGTCAAAGTCAAAGTCAAACACCAACTCTTTATCTTTCCCCAAGGTCGAAAAGACGAAGAAGAAGAACCGCATCAAAGCGTTGTTGAGGACAGAGAGTAAGAGAGAGAGAAAAAGGGAAAGAATCGCGTCCCCCCATCGAAATTCGCTCTTTCGTTCGTTCTCCTTCTCGCGTCTTCTTCTGTTGTACTCTCGACGGGATGCGTTACGAGAGCATTGGAGAAACGAGATCTCTCTCTTTCCCTAACGCGCGCAAACGTGCGAATATACTACGAAGAAGAAGAACAAGAACAATAAAGAAGAACGAAGAGTAGAGAAAAGAAGCGAACGCTTTTCATCAGAACAACAACAAATAACATACCGTCGCGCACAAGGAAAACTCGTACTCCCCGACCGGGTCTTGCGAGCGGACTTTGATCTTCAACAACCGCTTTTCCCCTAAGGAGGAAGAGGAGGGACCTTTGGTCGTTCCTGCCGACATCTCTCTCTCTCTTTCCCTCTAAACTCTCTCTGTGTCTCAGAGAGTAGTAGTAGTCGTGTGTGTTGTTTCTGTCGCGTTTGTGCGTCTCTCTCTCGTCTCAGGCAAGCTGAGAAAGAGCGGAAAACTCTGGGGAAAAAGTTTCGTCACTTTTCTGTTCTTTTTCCTCCGCATTAAAACCACGCGCACATATACATTTACACGCACAGAGAGAGAGAGAGAAAAGAAGTGAGAAGTTTGTCTCTCGTTATATTACTCGTGAAAGTGTGCGTGTGTAAGTGTGTATAAATCAGCCATAAACACGCGAGAGAGAGACTACTACGTGATGGGAAAATGGATACAAACGGTGAAAAGTTTCCCTCTTCTGTTCCTCGCTTTACTCTTCCTGACGACGTTCGTGACCTCCTCCATGACGGCGATCGATTTTGTCCTGAACCGGAACCTGGGGTTAAGCTCTGCTCCGGAAAAAATCAACCGATACTACGCTTTGACGTTCGCCACGTACGCGATGAAACCGGTGTTTGCGTTAATGAGCGATTGGTTTCTGAGTCGAAGCTCGAGTCGTGATGAAAACGAGAAAGAAGGAGAGACGACGAGGCGAAGAGAGAGAGGACATCGCGCGAAGTTCGCGAGCGGGTGTTGTATTTTAGCCGGCATACTTCAGCTCGCGTTATCCTTTGCGAAAACGTTGAAGGAAGTGTACGGGTTTGGGATCTTGATGACCGCGTGCGTGAGCGGGGCGTACGCGAGTTTGGACGGGATATTAGTGTGCGCGGCGAAAGGGACGAAGACGATTCAGACGACAACTTCGGGGAGAAACGAAGAAGAGATGCGACGGATGGGCGGCGGAGAAGGAGAAGGAGAAGGAGGTGGTGAAATAAACGCAGAAGAGGCAGAGGAAGTACGCGCGATTGAAGAAAGAGAGAATAACGCGCATAATGCGAAATCAAAGAACAGACGGATAACGCAGGTGAACGTGCAAACAGTCGCCATGGCGACGCGAACGTTTGCGGCGATTTTAGGAAGCGCGTTTTCGGTTTTGTTTTTGGAGATGTTCACCGCGCGAGCGACGATTGCGTTGTCGAGTGGGTTTGCAGTTCTGGCGTCGATTTTTGCGCTGAGGATTCAAGAGGGAAAAAGGAGCGTCGGAGGAGCGCGCGAAGTGGACGAAGATTTGGAAACGAGAAGAAAAAGACGAAGAAGAGCGCAAACGTCGACGAAGAAATGGCCGTGGAGAAAATTCTTCTCGGACCGCGAATTCATCGTGCTCGCTTTGGCGTTATTCATCTACCGAATCACGCCAACCGCCATGGATACGTACAATTCGTTCATCTACTCCATCTACGACAAAAAACTACCAAACAGTGCCTTTGGTATGTTTCAATTCTTCTCCAACGTCGGCGCGCTGTTCGGCGCGTTTGCGTTTTCCTTCTTCCACAACAAATACTTCGTCGAAAAGAAGCAACAACAACGAGACGACGGAAATCTTCCTCCTCATTCTCCTCCTGGAAGAATAGGAGAGTTACCATCATCATCGTCGTCAAGATATGCAAACGCTCGAATTCGACAAAAACAACTCCTCCTCCAAACGCCTCGATCGAAAATGAACGTCTTCCTCCTCGGCGGCGTCGCCGACGTCGGCTTCCAGCTCGTGCGACTGTTCGCGCTTTACCACCCGCCTCAAATTAACCAACGCAATAGCGGCATGCGCGCGGCAATCATCCTGTCCATTCTGGAACTCGTCATCTCCTTCGGCTCTCGCTTCGCGTACATGCCCATCGTCATCCTCTCCGCCGTCGTCGCCGAAAAGTGCGAAAACAAAGAAGCCTTCTCTTTCTCCGCCTTGATCTTCTTCGCGGACCTTTCGTCCATCTTTGCCGGCTTCATCGCCGCCGATATCGTCGAGCGATGGAAAATAGGCGCCGCCGTTAAACGAAAGTTGGACATGATGTACATCACCGGACGCTCCTGGCGTCCTCTGAAAAACTTCGTCTACTTATGCGCGTTTTTAAAACTCTCGGCGGTCGCGGTGACGCTTTTATTGCTCAAGCTCATCTTATCGCGTTCGTCCCCTTCTTCTTCTCCTTCTTCTTCTTCTTCTTCCGAGGAGGACGAGGACGAGGAAAACGAAGACCAGGAGGCGTACTACGAAACCCGCCGGGACGAGCACCGCGCGGCGACTGAGACGGCGACGACGATAACAACAGAGCGAAACGATGACGAATATAATCAGTTTAGTCCGTATAGAATCGATCGATAGATACTAGATGTGCAGTAGTATTCCTAAGATGTAGTCATCATGCCTAGTTATTTTAGTTGTAATAGTTGTAGGAGTACTCCTACCAGTAGGGGAAAAGCTTCAGAAATGCAACAAAAAGATACGCACGTGCGCGCGCACAAAATGACATCACGCTTTCCTGCTTTTGGCTCTCCGTCGTCTCGATAACGGAGCACTACTCCTGAGAGTGAAACTTCTGTCGCTCTTTTTTTACCTGCGATGATGACGACGACGACGACGACGAGAACGCGAAACGACGCGAGTTCACCATCGACATCCGTTCTTCAGTTCTCGTCGTCTTTAAGAAGAAGAACAAGAAGAATTGGGCTCCGCGCTTCCCCCTCCTCCTCCTCCTTCTCCTCCTCCTCCTCCTCAAAGAACGAGACGGATGAAAGAAACGAGACGTCGACGACGACGATTGAAAACAACAACACTTCCAAGTTGCAGAAAACAGAAGTCACCACTCGCTTGTGGTCGAACGTGAACGAAAACGAGGGGTACGCGCACGAGTCTGGGTCGGTTTTCGGAAACGCGGCGTTGATTGCCGGAACCACGGTTGGGGCCGGCGTGTTGGCGCTTCCGGAAATAACCGGGCCGAGCGGGTTTCTCCCGAGTTCGGAAGTGTTGGTCGCGATGTGGATGTATTTCGTGGCGACGGGATTTTGCTTGGCGGAGGTCAACTTGGCGACGTTATGCGCGCTCGGGAGTTCTAAAGATGGGGTGAGTTTTTTTTCAGTGACGCGTTCAACGCTCGGGAACGGCGGTGCTTTGGTGTTCAGCGCCGCGTACGTATTCATGCACGAGTGTTTAACCATCGCGTGTTGTTTAAAAGGGGCGGAGATTTTGTCGAGCGGGAAATACGTCGCGGATGTTGGATTCGACGAAGCGGTTTTAGTATTTGGTGGTGCGATAGGTTTGTTCGTGGCGCTGAGCAACGAAAAAGTTTTGGATTTTACCAATCGATTGTTGGTGCTTTTTATTGTTAGCGCTTTGATCGGGTTGGTGAGTTTGTGCGTCGGTGAAGTAGACGCGGCGAATTTGGAGAGAAGTGATTTTAGCGTGGTGGGCAACACTATCCCTGGCGTAGCGGTTGCGTTCGTGTATCAATCCGTGTTGCCATCCGTGGTTTCCTCGTTGGAGGGCGACGTGCCAAAGATTAAGAAAGCGACTATTTTAGGAACCGCGGTGCCGTTGGCTATGTTTTTGCTGTGGAATGCGGTCGTTTTAGGTGCTTTATCCGGGGAAGATTTAATGACTTCAGGCGTAAATCCGGTGGATCTGTTAGCCTCGAAAATCGAAAGTGGCTACGGCACGGTGTTAATCGACGCGTTTTCCTTTAGCGCCGTGGCGACGTCCTTCATCGGATTCACCATCGGATTGAAATCGTTCATCGCGGATGGGTTACGATCGGTCGACGTGAAATCCGAACCCATATCCTACGCGTTGACGTTAACCCCGCCGTTAACTTTCGCCATCACCTACCCCGACGTCTTCATCTCCACCATCGACAACGCCGGAACGTTCGGCGTCATAGTCATCTTTGGCTTGTTGCCGCTTTTAATGGTGTACAGTTATCGAAAATCTGCCAAAGAATTTGAATCTAAGATTACCATGTCGACCGAAATGACGCGACAAAAAGCCTTGATCGATTCCAACGCTTTACCGGGAGGCGACTGGACCTTATTCGCCATCTTTGCCTTTTCCGCGTGCGTCATTTTGCAAGAGCTCGTCGAACGCGTCGGCGGGTAAAGCCGATCATAGAAAAAAAGTTGTACATATATATTTTGCAGTATACTCTGTGTGTTGAATTTCTTATCGATCATCGACAAGGAGTTTTTGACGAATACGTTTGATTGGTGTTTCGCTCGTAGTATTTTCGAGAAAGGGAAGCACAAGACCGCCGCCAAAAACTTCACTTTTTTTCTCTCATCATCATCATCACCAAACCATCATCATCACCGATACAAACGCGATAAACAAGTATCACTTTTAGAAAGTAGTCGTTTTGAGAGTAGTCTCATATAATATAAAATGAAAAACAAAAAGCGCAAGCAAGAGCGCCAAGCGCGGTTAGAACGGGACGACTTTGAAAATCGAATCCGAGAGGAACAGACGAAACATCGACACATCGACCGGACGAAAGTCTTGCTCGGCGCAGGCGGGGACATCGCCTCGGATTCCGAGGACGAGTTCGACGAGGAGTACCAAGGCCAGTTTGGCGAGGTTTTGGAAAAAGGCGCGTTGTTTAAACCAGAGAAGAGTAAACATAAAGAACCGGAACATACCGGCGTAAACCGGAAAGAAAAAACGCTCTTACTGAGCAGTCGAGGAGTAGTGGCTCGGTTTCGCCACTTGATGCAAGATTTGCTCTGTTTACTCCCGAACGCGAAGAAAGACGCGAAGATTGATTCGAAGAACGATAAAAGAGCGGTGGTGGAGTGCGCGGATTTGAGAGGGTGTAACAACGCGATATTCTTTGAATCGAGGAAACGGCAAGATTCCTACGCCTGGTTCGCGAAGACGCCGGAGGGACCGTCGATAAAATTCCACGTGGAGAACATTCACACGATGGCGGAGTTGAAGTTAACCGGTAACCATTTGAAGTTTTCTCGACCGAGTTTACACTTCGATCCGAAATTCGACGACGAAGCGCACACGCGCGTGATTAAAGAGATTTTAGTCCACTGCTTCGCGACGCCGTGGAAACACCACGCGATGAAACCGTTCTACGACCACCAGATGTCTTTTTATTGGGAAGACGGAAGAGTGTGGTTTCGAAACTACCAAATCGTCCATCCGGAAGGGAAAGAAGTGCGAGCGAATTTATCCTCCATCGAAAATGGCGTCTCCTCCGGTGGACTCTCTTTAACCGAAGTCGGCCCGCGCTTTTGCCTCCACCCGATCAAAATCTTCCAAGGCGCGTTCACCGGGAAAGTCTTATACGAGGACGAACTCTTCGTCAACCCGAACGTGAGACGCGCGGACGCGAAGAAAAAAGACAGCGACGTGTATGCCAGAAAAGTCGCGAAAAAACAAAAAAGGAAAGCGCACGTTGCGATGAATCAGTTGAAAAGAAGAGAGGACGATTTAGATGGGTTTTTTAGAGACGACGACGCTTTTTAATGTTAGTAGTATTCATCATCCGTTGTATCCTCTTTGTCTCAAATGTCTCAATTCTCGTTACATAAAATCCACGCAAAACGACTTAAACACTTATTACTCTTCTACTCCTATGTTTCGATGACGACGACCAAAAGCAAAGCGTCGGTATCCTCCTCCGGCGTGTCGAGAACGTTGCACCTTATGCGCAAAACGCGTTCGAAACGGACGAAACATTTACATCCAGAGAAGCGATTGGATGCATCGTCGAACGAAGAAGAAACGGAAGAAGAAGACCAAGGAACGCATTTGACGGACGAGGAACAAAGCGATGACGAGGACGATTCTTTTGACGACGACCGAAGAAAAACGGGTAAGAGAAGGAGAAAGAGAATGAGAACGGATCGGAAGGGAGGAGGAGGAGGAGGCTCGGCGAAGATTGCGGACGAATCAGAACTTTTGTTTCCTCTGCTCCTTGGGAAAAAGGAGAGAACTCTTCTGCGTTCACCGACGATGACGACGACAACATCGGGAGTCATCAAGAAGGAGAAAACGTCCATCCGAAAACACGCGGCGGAGAACGTGTATCAATTGGTCGCGTGTTGCTTGCAGAGCGGCGATCTCGAGCTAGCGGCGCGAACTACGGCGGCGTTGTTAGCCATCAGTCGGAAGCGGATGTACCGGGAGGAAGAGGCGGAGGACGGAGGACGGAACGAGGACAATGAAGAAGAGGAGGACGAAGACGAAGAGGCGAATGAGAGACGGAGGAAGAGAAAGACGTTGAGTTGGCACCATAAAGTCGAGCGGAATGATTGGGAGACGCACAAGAAGCACGAGCGATTAGCGATGAAGAGTTGTTTGGAGTTGATGAGCGGAGGTCGAGGAGGCGAAGAGGAGGAAGAGGAAGAGAGAGACGCGAAGGTGATTTATGCGAATTTATTGCAAGAGGCGAACGTTGGGGGCGAGAGGCATCAGGCGAGGTTCGAGAGCGCGTTCGGGGAGTTTTTCCGAGCCGCGAGGAGGAAAGCGAGAGAGGCGAGGATGGGCACGGAGAAGGCGAAGGCGTTGAGGAAGGCGAAAAGGAAGAAAGCGCTGCCGCACGCTTCCCGGTTTGGCGGGTACGACGAAGAAGAGAAAGAAGAAGAAGAGAAAGAAGAGAAGGAGGACAATAAGCTAGAAATAAACCTGGGACCTGAAGTGACAGAGGCCGTGCGGTTACTCGAAGGTCGCGGCGTCAAGATGTGTAATTTCTTTCCCAAAGACAAGAAGAAAAAATTACGTTCCAGCATGCGTTTGCTCACGGATGCGGCGATGTTGAAAGTCGCGCTTTGGTTTGAATCCGTGAAAGACGAGACCGTGCGAAAACACGTGCTACGGCTGGAGATGTGTCGATCGCCACTCACGAGTAAAGAGATAGAAATGAAACGAAGAGGTAAATCGATTGCGAAAACCCTGGATGCTAAAGCCGAGAGTGGAGCGTACGGCGACGATTCGCTACGAACGAGTGCGCTCAATTCCATTTCGAGCTTACTCGAGGCCAGGGCGACAAAAAATAACAACAGCAACAACAACAACAGCAACAACAACGAACGACAGGACATTAATGCGGATTTTTCTTCGGCGTCGTCGAGCGACGACGCGATCAAACTTACCATAGCTTTCGCGATGCTCGCTTTGGCCAAAAATCCAGCGACTTGGCAAGAACCGGAAATGACTATGGTCACCGTTGATGAGCAGTTGAGAAAGCTCGTCGAAGAGTTCCCGAACGATAAAGACGCGAGAGAGGCTTTGGCGACTTTTTTGATTCGAGCATACGCACGCGGGTATCGAAAAGACCACGCGGAAAGGTCTCGAAAAGGCTTTGCTCCGCCTAAATCCCGTCCTCTTGACTGCATGGACGCGCAAAATATAGCGAGTGCGTGTCTCGCCGCCGTGCGAGTCGACCCGACGTGCGAAATATCTACGCGCTTTTTAATGCATTGCTGGAAGTACAATTATAAAGCGGAGAATGTGCAACGCGTAGAAGGAATTGATTTTTTGGAAGGTGCGTTCGATGACGACGATGAAGGAAGTATCAACGAAGCGGGGGATAATTTTAGCGTGATGGATTCAGCAAGCGTCGCATACATCGGAAGCGCGATTGATGTAAACGAGTTATTACACGTCGCGTGCGAACGCGTTGAGTGTTTTCCGAAAGACGAACAGTCTTGGAAATATTTGAACACCGCGCTAGTGGGCGTCGAAACGTGTACAGGAGAAAGCGACAACGCGCACGCGAGGCAATACGAGATTATCTTTCAAAACGTGAGCACGAATCGCGCGTGGTGGCCGGAACGGATGTTTGCCAATCCGAAGGAAATTACTTTCTCGAACATCGCGCTTTGCAAATACAAAGCCGTCGCGGCGTGTATCGCATTTCCGTTTGATGAAAGATGCAAGCGATACGTGAGCACCTTTCAAACTTTCCTGACAAAAAATGCGAAATCGAGTCCGAAATTCTCTAGCGTCAGATCCCTGCTTTCGTTTTTGAAGGATAGCGTCGACGTGAAATACGAACGCTTGCTTACTCCGATAAACAAAAAAGTTTCGCGGAAACGCGATCGAGTTACCAAATCACACGAAGGAAAGAATAGGAAAGAAAGTGAAGACGAGCTGAAAGATGTAGAAGTAGACGACGCGATGCTCTAAAGATGTAAAACAGTAGTAATAGTATCTGTAGTTGTAGGTGAAGAGAAACGATGATGAAAAATCTTGAGCGCCTCAAGTAGAATTACTCCCGCAATGCCAATGTGATCGATACGGGGCAATGGTCGCTTCCATTCATCTCCGTCAATATTCTACTGGAGACCACCTTCACATTTGCGTCTTCTGCGAACATTTTGCTGCTAGCTAAGAAGTAATCCAAACGTAAACCTCTATTCTTTGGCCTGTTCCCGACTCGTTGAGACCAATACGTAAACCACCCGCTCTTCTCAGGATTGAAAAAGCGAAACGCGTCTTTCATATCGCACTCTCTCGTCATCACTCCAAACGCGTTCCTCTCTTCCGGCGTCGTCCCTGCTGATTTTGGAATGTGTTTCGCGTCTACGTTATAAATGTCGATATCTAGATGCGCCACGTTTAAATCACCGCCGTAAATGGTCGGTTTCTTCGCCTGCAACGCGTTCAAATGCTCGCGACACTCTTTTTCCCACGTGTTGATTCTCCAATCCAAACGGTCCAGCTTTTGCCCGCTGTTTGGAACGTACGTGAATAGTGCGTTGAACGATTCGTATTCCAAAGTAATCGCGCGGCCTTCCGAGAGATGTTTCCCATCGAGCAACCCTTCCGTGACTTTTAAAAGCCTTGGTCCGTCGTATCGCCTCGCGGCGGTGTTCGTAGGGGTTGGCGTTTCCTTCTTCCTCTCGCTCGCGCCGCCGCCAAACATATCCTTAATCGACGTTTGTTTCATCGGCGATTTCCCTCCTTCTTTTTTTATCGTCCTCGCGTTTGCCTCTTCGCACTCGCTCTTCGCCAAAACACAAACTCCAGCGTACCCTTTCTTCGCCGTCGAACACGCAAACTTCACCGTCGTAAACTCAGGCAACAGCGCCTTCAACTGTCTCGTCGCCTCCTCCACGTTTTCCGGATTAAGCTTGTGCTCGGAGAACATCAGCGCGTCGCACTTCGTTTCGTCCACGATTTTTCGTAAACATTCGGGTTTATTCTTCAGCACCGCGCGCAAACCGGCGACGTTGAACGCCACCGCGGTGAAGCACTTTTCGTTGTTGTTGTCTTTGAAATCTTCGTCTTGGCTTTCCAACGCATCCCGGGGGATGATTTCTGGAATGGGCGCTGCTGCAACTTTCTTTTGCTTCTTATTCTTGTTGCTGTTCGACCCCGCGTTGTCGTTAGCATCGTTCTCCTTTTTCTTTTTGGTCGTTTTCGGAAGAGGGGAGGACATTTTAAAGACGATGATGATGATCAAAAGCGCGCAAATAGTGAGAGCAATTTCCCCTACTTTTACTTTCCCCACACCAAATACCTACCACATCAGATATCAGATATCCATGTCACCCCGGGGCCTCCTCCTCTTCGGAACGAAGACGAATATGATCAGATGCGCGAGATGCGTGTACTCGCGGAAGAACGCGAGGATATCGAGAATAACGACGACAACAACAACTGCTTCTTCTTCTTCCTCGTCGTCGGGAAAAAAGAATCTGTTGCAACAACAGTTGGACACGAATCGAATAAAAAACAGACGCGAATGTCTTCCAATCCCGACCGCGATTATCGCGGTCAAATCAGCCGGAGGAGGGGACGAGAATAGCTTGTATAAAAAGTTGGAACTCGATTTTGAGACGAAGATTAAGCGATATGCGAAGTTTGAGATGATTTCCTGTCCGCAAAATCCAAAGAATGAGAAAGGTATCGAAGAGCAAAAAGAAAGCGAAGGCGAGCGGGTGATGAAGAAGATCGATTCGAGAGATTTTGTGGTTTTGATGTGCGAGCGAGGACAATCGTACACGTCGGAGAGATTTGCGTCGGATGTTTTGTGCAAGAGCGGGGATTTAGGCCACGGTAGGTTGGTATTTGTGATTGGAGGGCCGTTCGGGCACGGGGAGGAAGTGCGAGCGAGAGCGGACGTGTCGTTGCGATTGAGCGAGATGGTGATGAATCATCGCGTGGCGAGGATGGTCCTCTTGGAACAGATTTACAGAGCGTGGACGATTGTTCGAGGGGAACCGTATCATCATTAGCTCTTTTAAAAGTCGTTAGCTTTTAGCTTTTAGCTTTTATGTATGCTTTTTAGTTTTAGGTACCGCGCGTTCGCTTTCTTCTTCCTACGTATACGTATATATATCATCAAACATCATCATTATTATTATTCTATAATTCTATCATTTTAACTACCGGTACACTTCTTGACTAAGTACGCGCCGCATTCTAAATGGGGCGTGTATGGAAACTGGTCAAACACCGCGAAGCGCTTCATGTCGTGCGTTTCGGAGAGGATGAGCATATCTTCCGCCAAGGTCTCCACGTTGCAGCTGATGTAGACAATGTTCTCGAATCTTTGTAGCATTTTGGAGACTTCCGGGCCGCATCCGGCGCGAGGCGGGTCGACGAGGACAGTTTTGATATTCAGCGTGGTTAAATCTAACTGAGTATCCTTCAATCTCGTGAACACGCGTTCGCCGTCGATAGCTTGAACAACCTCTTCGGCGGATAAGCGCACGACGTGCGTGTTTTTAATCCCATTCATTTCTATGTTTTCTCGGGCGGCGGCTATGTTCGTTTTCGAAATCTCCGTGGATAAACACGTTCGAAAAAAAGGCGATAATGCCACCGTAAAATGGCCGTTGCCGCAATAGAGTTCTAGAAAATCATTCGTATTCGAAGAAGGCGCGCAACACGAACGCGCAAACTTGAGCATTTCAGTCGCAATCTGCGCGTTCGGTTGAGCAAACTGCCCTTCCAATTGCTTATACTTCAAAACCGTACCGTCCAAGTGAACATTTTCCATCACAAACGCATTCCCTATCACTTTCCTCATCCTATTCGCTCTCCCAACAATCGACACGTTCAACTCCGGATGCATCCTATTCATCTCCTCTCGCATCCCTTCCACCGCTTTCACCCACTCTTCGTCCAACTTCCGGTGATAACACATCGTCACCACCACGTCGCCACTCGTCGCGGTCAGAAACTCCACCTGAAAAAGCCTCCTCCTCAAATTCGCATCGTCTCGTTCCACTAAACTTCTCACCGAAGGCATCACCGCTCGCATCGCGTCCGATCCCATCGGGAACGAATCCACCAACACAGTCTTCTTCTCCTTGTAGATTTTTCCAGACGGAAGCGTCGACGTCCCTAAAACTTCAACCATGCTATACCTCGCGTCTATTGGACCGTCTAAATGCACCCCAAATACCGCTCGCATGCGGAAACCGCCGTTCGTTTGCTTCGACTTAAATATTTCAATGTTGTTACTTCCATCGCTGCTGCTGCTACTCAACAAAGTTGGTGTTGTCTTAATTCGTTTTTGCAACAAAACAGCCACCGCTTTGGATATTTTCTCCCTCAACTCCTCCTCGTACCTGTGCGGACGCACGTCCACGTCCAATCCTCGACCTTTTTTGAAATTCGTCTTCTCTAGCTCATGATGCTTTTCTCCTTTTTCTTTTCTTTCCGTCCCCGAGGAACTGCGACTACTCGGAGAAGAACACGCGCGAGTGCGGATGCCGGCGCACAAATTGTCCCGAGGAGGAATAGGAAAACGACCGAGACGACGACGACGACGCGAGAAAGACACAGGAGAAACGTAACGACGGGACGAAGAAGAAGAAGGCGTCGAGGAGAGGAACATGTTCCTCGCGCGAGAAACGAGAAGTGCCGCCATTTTTTATCCGATGTTTTATGTGTCTGTGATGATGCGTTTCCCCGGTGTGACAAAAGTGGAGGAAACAAAAAATGTCTCAATTTCTACTACGCGCAGAACGCCGTCGCTCTCATCAATTTTGATGCTCTCATGATTTCCGAAAAGAATCCTTAAGCTGCCGCGTTAAAGGAGGACACCGCGCCGGCGAGGACTTTCTCGTGCGCGTCGACGTCGCCGAAATAGGAACACCTCAAATCTCTCTCCTCGTCGTTATCCTCGTCGTCGTAAAACTCCTCCTCTTCCTCCAAATTCTTCCCGTCGTCGTCGTCGAGAAACGATGATGATGCATTTGTGCTGCCGAATTGACGAGGACGACTACGAATGCTGCTCAATCCGAGTCTGGATTTGAATTGACCCAAGATGGGCGGCGAGGCCGGTTTGTTCATGGCTTTCTCGAGAAAGGCGAGTCGAGCGCCCGGTCGAGCGAATAACGCGCCATTTTGGGAGAGTAACGCGAGTTTGGAGACGACGGTATTGGCGAAGGACTCGTGGAGTCGCGCGGCTTCGGCGACTGAAAGTTGCGCGAGCGCAGGGTGGGTGGAGTAGAGGGATGACGAGGCAGAGGAACCAACGTCGCCGCCGCCGCCGTCGCCGAGGGAGGCCCAAAAGGAAACGTTTTCGTTTCTTCCCCGAGCAGATGTTGTCGTCCATCCAGTTTGGAATGGTGTACCAGATGGGCGGATAATTGGTTCATGGACGGTACCGTCCAGCGCTGTCGTCGTTGTTTGTGGCGCCACGGTATCCGTCGCGTCGCGTTCCGAGTGGCTCTGCGTCGACAAAGTCGTCGTCGTCAGCGCAGAATCTGGGAACGTCACCTGTCTCACGCGTTTGACCGCCTCGCGATACGCGCACGTCGCAATAGCAACGTCCCTAAACGTCGGTCGTTCGTGCTCACCTAAAACGTTCTCATTGTTTCGATGGTCAATACTACCTTTACCGTTCAACATTTCGTCCCCAAACTCGTCCACGTTGCTAAACATGGCCGCGGCGATTGCCATCCCTAAGTCAGCGAGCGCGCCGTAATCTTCCACCGCTTGTGCCGCTCTTTTGGATGCAATCGACGCTTGCGACTGTCTGTGTTTTCGCATTTGTATCGCTTCGAGGCTTAACATGCCACCAATGCTCCCTCCTACGCCATCGAAGCCGTCAACCCCTCTTACTACGCCGCCGCCGACGCTGGACATGGAAACAGCAGACGGAGGTCCCGCACTCGATCTCGCGTCCGCCACTATAGCCTTCTCGTTGAAGTCACGCATGGCTCGCGCCACTGCCGTTGCCGGGGCTAAAGCGCACGCTAAGAATGCGCGCTTGATAGATAAAACGTCCAAGAAATCTGGCGTCTTTTCGCCGTCCTTGTCCTCGTCGTCTTCGTCCGCGTTCGCGTCCGCGGCGAATCGTCTTCTCCCCGGCGCCTCAACGCCAAACGCAGCGGATGCCATCGCATCGCTCCTACTGTATAGCAACGGTAGTCTCCCGTACTCGAAGTCGTCACCACTCACAATTTTCAAGCAATCGTCAAACGCTAAGATTTGCGAAAACGCGTATTCGGAAACGAATTCGCCTCGCATCGCTCTCATCAACGGTTCCAATGCCGTGCGTTCCGTCCCCGCGGCTCTCGTATCCGGTCGAAACGCGTACGGTTCGGTCAATATCGATTCGCACACGTCCCTGCAAATTTTAAACGCGACGTAAACGACGTACCCTGGAACAAACTTTGAAAACAAAGAAAAAAGAGACGTCGCCGGCGCCAATCGAAACCAACTCAAACAAATTTGAGCTACAAACGCGACGACGACCATCTTCGCGGAATATAAAACCACAAGTGGATCCATCGCGACATCAAACGCGATTCGTTTCACTCGATAATACCGTCTGCGCTGACCGGCCTGCGAAAACTGAAAGTGTAAGTCGTCGTGAAATCTCGGAAACGTAAGAGCCGCCAATCGCACTTTCTCCAACAACAACGCTTTGTGATTCCCATCGGCGCGAGAGCTCACAATTTTCTCCCTTAAAATCGACGACTCTTTGCTCACTCCACCACCACCACCACTAAACTGGTTCCTCGATTTCTCCAACCAGGACAAAATCCTCGACGATTGCACGATCCTATCCCCGTGCCCGGAAAATGGCGCTAAAACTGTTCTCACGTTTGACCAAACCGACCAATTCCACGTCGCCCACGCCCTCGCCAAACCTAAACTCCCCGCCGACAACACGAACGCGTACAAGGCTCCAAAATACCCAACGCTATCATTCTTACCACCACCGCTGCTACCACTACCACGACTACTAAACATTGGCATCAAAAACATCCCAGCCACGAAAACTCTCACGAGAACAAACGCCAAAGCGTCCGTCGCTCTTTTCGCTTTCCATCGCGTCGCGTTCATATGCGAGCGCGCCTCCTCTGCTCGCTTCGCCGAAGGACGGCTCGCATCAGGGAGCGCGATCCCGTGACTCGAATCCAGCATATCTCTCGAGATGAGAAAGTGATAGTTTCGAGAATCTGAAACTCCGGGGATATTCTGATGCCGACCTCCGTTTCCGCCTGCTTTCGCGCTCGTCGGCCTCCCTGCTCTGGCGGTCACGAAGGAGACAGGCATCGCGAGTGCAAAAAAAATCCCGGACGTTTTGCAAAAATTCGCGAACGTCCCGAGTCTCACAAGGAACAGGAGGAAGTAAAACGCGGACACCTTTGATACAGAGTCGTTTTAGTGTTGTTGTTCGAGGTAAGTAAGAAGAGAGCACGTAAACGTCAGCCATGAACACACACGCACGAGTAGGGGCAAAATGAGCGATTTTGAATTTCCCGAACAATAACGACTCTTTAAAAAGACCAAGAGAGTAAAAAGAAAACGCATTCCTACCGGCATGACCGCGCCAAACGACGCCCAGAGCGCACACGCGACCGTTCGGAAGAACGCGACGTCGGATAAGTCTTTGCGCCAAAACTCTGCACGGTATCTGTCCATGATATTTTGAGTTTGTGTGAATTTCAGAACGGAAAAATAATGAAGGAAAAAGGGGCAAGTTTTTTACAATACCGGACTAATATGTAGGTTGCGAATACATACGTAGAGTCTAAACGACACGGTTTACACACTCTCGCTCTCTCATTTCTCTCTCTTGTTCTTCTGTTTCTACTATACACGTGCGTATTATTATTAGTATCATTATTACTTCGTCTTCGTCTTCGTCTTCTTTGAAGCGTCGCGGGTTTCTTCTTTCGTAGTATTCCCGGCTTGGCTCAATATGCAGTTCCACACGACGGAACAGCAGGACATGTACAAAACCTGCCTATTCACGGGAACGAGTGCAAAGTTCACGCAGCTCGCGGGCACCCAAAACGCCCAGCCTTTTTGTAACGTCGGCAACGCGTCTCTTTGCACTTTTTCTCGCCAACTCGTCGCGGTGAACGTATTCGTGAGCAGTTGCGACCAGGCGAAGAAGCACGCGACGACTACCGGCCCGAGCGCGGCTTGGTTCAAGAAGACTTTCGTCGCAAACGGGCGGATGTTCGCATACGCCAACGAACCGGAAACTGTGGGCCATTTTGCTCCCAGGAACGCGTACCACACGTGTTGGAGTGGACCGTAGAAGGTCAGGTTGAACAGAGACTGTCTGGCCGTTCTCGGGTAATCGTACTTCTCACTAAAACTGTTGCTCGTGTGTTGTTGTTTTCGTTGGTGTTGGTGTTGCAAAGTTTGCGCGACGCAATCGCCGACGATGCCTAAACCAGCGCTCGTGAGCGCGGATTTCATCATTCCTGGTGGTATTCTAAATGAGGACGACGACGATTGCGCCACACCATTGTTACCAGCCGCCGCTTTCGTCGTCGTCGAAGGCTGATGATGCCGATGACCGTTGGCGGATTTCCCCAGACCACGAGTAGTAGTATTAGTAGTATTGCGCATCATCATCGACGCGTTCTTCGCTCTGACGACGACTCGCTTCCAAAACTCGCCGTAGTTATTCCCATTGTTGCTATTCGCGATGGTGATGAAACGCATTTAGTATTAGTATTAGTATTATACTGGTATGTGGAGTTCAATGTGTCTTGAAGTTGTCTTTAAGTGTATTTTGGTGTATGCGAGTACATCGCGCTGTATAACTACTGTACATTTTCGTGCGTGTGTCTATCTCTCTATCTCTCTCTCTCTCTCTTTTTCTCTGTGTGTATGTATGTTCTGCCTTCTTCGTAACTGTAGTGAACGATATTTGCTTGCTACTGTGTCACGCGTTTTTGTCGTTTGGACACCCGTTCTCTAACGCGTATTTTAAACACTCGAGGTGGTTATTTTCGCGAGCGAAAGCGCAAGTGTGCGAATCCCAAGGCGCGCGATTTTCGTGCAAGTATTGGAGGACATCGAGATGACCGGATTCGGCAGCACATGCACACGCGGCAGATCTTAAGGGTGCTTTCTGTTCCATGCAATACTCCACGATGTGGAGAAACCCGCCTCCAGCTGCTCCGTTGATCGTCCACTCGTTCCAATCAAACTTTTTCTCTTCTCGAAACCAGCGAAGCAACTCGAGGTTCCCAGTTTCAGCTGCCTCGTGACAGAAATGAGGCTGTCCGTACTTTCCTTTGATCTCATATTCATGAACCTTCTGTACCGGTGGATTCCCCTGCGCAGTATACGTTATAAAGGTCTCGGCCAACTCAATATCCTTTACCCGTCTACACGCGTCGCGACTTTCCGCGTTCACCTCTCGAAACACTCTGAAAGACAAGTCGTCCAACTTCGATACAACATGCGTCTCGAAGATATCTTTGTACTGCTCATCTGTCACAATCTTCCACAAAGGCGTCGGCTCGTACTTCGCCAACTCTTCTGTGACCTTTTTCAACGCCTTTTCCTTCTTTCGCATCTGCGCCTCAATCTCTTTCACTTTCGCTTCGAGCTCGGTCACGCGCTGCCTCGAAACTCGAACTCGCCTTGTGTTTCAAGCGAGCTGCCACGGTAACCCCGGTATCGCGCGTCCTTCTTTTAGGTCTTCTCACCTCTGTTTCCGTTTCTTTTTACCCATCTTTCCCGTAAAATTCTTTCGCTTTCGTTTTTCAATTATTGTTTTCCGTGGCTTCTTTCCACCCATCGCGTTTCTCTTCTGATGATTGCTCGTTCGTCGTCGCCGTGACGACGGGCGTTCGGAGCGTATGTATGGAGAGAGAGAGAGATCTGAGAGAGAGTTGAAGAACACTTTAAGGTGAAAGCGCTTTTAAAAGAGTGAAGAAAAATTCAGTTACACTTTTAACTACTCCTACTACTACTAACGAACGACGAACGACTCGACGAGACGATCACATAAATCATACAAAAGCTACAAAGACTACCCGCCAGAAATGGGCGGAATAACCGCCACCTCGCTCCCACTCCGAATCACATCTGAGTCATCTTCGCAGTACTCGCAATCGACGGATATCGCGGACGTTTCTAAAATCCGAGCGAGTTTTTCCCCGTGCTTTTCAATCAAAGCCAGTTTCAGCGCGGACACGTTTGTTGTCGCAAATGAGGAGGAGGAGGAGGTGGTGGTGAGAGAAATTCGCTCGGACTCTGTTCGAGTCGCCTCTCGAGCGGAGGCGAAGTAAAGGACGGTGACGGTGACGTCCGTGGACATGTGTGAAAATGCGTCTTTTTTAATGTGACGGCTGTCTTGACTACAAAACTACTCTTTCTCTCTCGCGCGCGAGAACGACATCTGAACATTTTAAACTTATAATTACGCCATCATCATGCTGCTAAACCTCCAATCGCCAATCTTATCGCTCTCTCTTTTCAAATTCTTTTTAATCTTTTCGACCAAGTTTGGATCTTTCTCTCGCAACTCACGCAAGCTTTGGCCGTCGATGGCTAACGCTTCGACGTTGCCTCGAGCGACGATGGTCATTTGGCGAGGATTGCCGGTTAATAACGCTTTGCCACCGAAATGACCGCCAGGGGCGAACGTTCGAACAATTTTACGGATTTGCTGCGGGTTTTTCATGTTTATGAGTTTGTCTTCGTCAAAGTCGGCGTCTCTGGCGACCATCGCGGCGCGGCCTTTGAGGACGACGAAGAACGTTTTCTCCTTGTCTCGGTCGCCTTCGCGGATGATTTTTTCGCCGGATTCGTAGCGGCGTTTTTTAGCAGACTCGACGATTAACGCGCGTTCGTACGGGGACATGCCTTTGAAGACTTGGACGGAGTCGATGAGTTTTTTGTCGCGCGACTTTCGCCAGCTCGTGGAGAGTTGTTCGCGATATTCTATTTCGTCCATTTTTTTGGCGTAGTATCCCATCATGGCGTCGCCGTCGGTGGAGAAATCGGACGTGGCCGCCGTGAATCGGTCTTGATCTTTGTCGTCGTCCTTTTCGTCTTCTTTTGTTGTCCTCTTCTTAACTTGTCCGCGTAATCGTTGCGCTCGCAACGTGGCTCTCTTGAAATCCAACTTGTCGACGACTAAACACGTCGTCGAAGTTTTCGCGACGACGGTTTCCCCGGCTCTGTGGTTGTCGTGAATTAACGATTGCTCGCCGAAATACGACCCAGAACTGGCCACGCCAGAGTTTGGCGTCAACGCTTTCCCGCGGACGATCAACACCATTTCTTTCTCCACGTCGCCGCTTTTGCTAATCTCTTGTTTCGGTTTGAACACTTTAACTTTACACATCTTTGCGAGCTCGTTGGAGACGTCTTTATCGAAAATCCCAAGCTCTCGAAATCGTTTGGCGTTCAAATCTCTGACTATAACCCGCTCTTTCCCGGTGATGTATTCTAAAATGCTGAACATAGCCGCGTAGTGCGGCGCAGTTCTCAAAAAGTGTGGAATTGCGCCTTTATACAACTTCAGCGGTCCTTCTTTCAAGACGATGTATCGCATCGCTTCGATCGAGTTTGAAAAAATGTGCGGTTTCAAATACACGTACGCTCTGCTCGTATCGATCGGTTGCATCACCGCCACGCTCGCAGCCGCACTCAACACCCCTGACACCCCCCCTAACCACGGCGACCCGGGTGGAAACACCTCTTTCTGAATCATCCACTCGCTCGCGACGCTTTGCACGGTTAAATTCACCGAGGACCCCAACATATCTCTACACACGGACGCGCCGACCCCTTTATAAAGCGCCTTCCACCCTTCGCCTTTCATAATCGTCGAAAACGCGTTCGTCAACCCGGTATATTCGCACATATCCGCGGGAACTTGCATCCTAGTCTTCACTAAATCGAATGGGTTCGAGCTCACCGCGCCTAACGCGCCGCTCAAACTCCCCGCCACGAACCGCTTCCACGCCGGCACGGGAACCTCCTCTCCCGTTTGCGCGTCTCGATGTTTCCCCGGCGGATGTAACGCTAACAACAAAGGCGTGAACAAACCAATTCTAAACATATTCTTGCTCGCTTCTCTCGCGACCGCCGAGGGTAACCCTCGATACGGCCCGGCGAGAAAACCTTCTCTCTTCGCCATGTTCCTCACGACTTCGAACGAACTCTCGCCCCAATTGTTCTTCCCGGGTAACTGCTGCAACGTCTTCGCTCGGTCCATCGGGTTCGTGCAGCACACCGCTATGGCGCTCGCCACGCAGGCGTTTGGAATCGACGTCCAGTTAGGGAGTTTGATCTTTTGTAACGGCGCGTTCAGAAGGTTCTTCACGTTGTTCGAAGAAGAAGAAGAAGAGCTGTTGGTGTTCGTGGTGTCGCCGTTATCCGTTGAGGAATATTTCTTCCCCAACTGAATGCGAGGGAGTCGTCCTCCTTTGAGCGCGCTCGAAGAAGAGGCATTCGAGGATTTCGTGGACATGATCTCTCCCTCTCTCTGTGTGTGTGTTTTTTACGCGCACCAGAGATCCTCTCCTCTCCTCTTTGTCTTCTTTGTCTTCTCGGAGTAAAGTAAAGTTCGATGTATAAATATGTACACTAGTGGGGGAGGTCAATTTGTAAGGAGAAAGAATATTAAAGGAAAAGAGAAATATTCCGCCTTCGAAAGCGCATCTGGCGATGCGAGAATTGTTTTATTATTCATAGTGTTACGATTTAAATAATGATTACACGGTATCCAAGAGTTACGTGAAGACTAAGAGGAGCTACTTACAAACGTTCTGGTCGTGGTGGTGGAGGTGGAGGTGGCGGCGGCTTCGGCGGCGGATGGCGAAAAGGCGGTATCGGTCGTTATACTTCGACGCCCAATCGAGCGGCTTTCTCTTTCACCGTCAGGAGCGCGTTTTCTTTTTCTAACAATTCGAGTTCTTTTCGGAGTAGGAGGAGGTCGGACGGCGTCGTCGCTGGGTTTTCGAGCATTCCGATGACTTCTTTGCCTTTGGCTTGAAGGTCGCTTCTGCTTCCGCTTTCGTCCTCGTCCTCGTCTTCGTCTTCTTCTTCGTCGTCCTCGTCGTCGTCTCTGTGGTGGTGGTGGGATGAGTGACTTCTCTCGTTGCTAGATGTTCTGCTGTTGTCGGATAAGGCGTCGTCGTCTTCATCGTCGCCGTCGAAGGCGTCTTCGACTTCATCCACGATGTCTTCCATGACTTCGACGAACGACTCGTGCGCTTTTTCAACCTCTTGTTCATCTTCCTCTTCGTTTTCTACTCCGGACTCCTCCGCGTCCTCCTCGCTATCGTCCGCTTCGGACGCGTACAACACCTCAGCGTATGACACTAAACCGGGCATGTTCAAATCCCAGCACTCTGGGTGATGCACTTTATCGCACTTTTGCGTCAAGAATTGTTTCGGGTCCGCGACTTCAACTTTGGGAACCTCTCCCGCCGTATCCGCTTTCCAGCCTAAAACTTCCCACCATTCCGCCGGTCTCCCCGGGTACTGATTGGCTGGAGTTCCCATGATGTTCACGCCGTGGTCGCACTTGTCCGTCGGCGCTCGGCCGAACGGCTCTACCGGTGGATGTTTCGACGGTCCTTCTTTCAAAGTCGAGCAAATGCCGAATTTCAAATCCGAGCTGACTTGGCGAACCAAGTTGCGAAACTTCAGCGGCCACTCCGATGGCGACTTGCGTCTCCACGCGTGGAATTTATTGTATTCGCTCTCGCTTGTGGCAATTTGAGCTAATTTCGCCGCTAACTGGTCGATGCTGGCGTAATCTCTCAAATCAATCACGGCATCTTTGGACGGGATGTAATCGTCGAACCCGTCCCAACCGATGTAAATCGGAATCGAACCTCTCGTCAGCGCGTCAAATATTTTCTCAGTCATGTAGTGCGGACACTGGACGCCGTTTTCCAACGCGAAGTAAAACATATAGTTCGATTTCATTTCCTGCTGCTGTTCGAAGTCACCTAAACGTCCCACATCGTCCGGCGGTGGTGCGATATTTTGCTCGCACCTCCCCATGCTAAACACCGGAAAGTGCTTCGACAACGCCACCAACAAGTTGATGCGATCGCGCTGGACGCAATCTTTGGACATCCACGCGACGACTGGGATTCTCTCTTCCTTTGCTTTCGTAAAATACTTAAAGTCTCTCATCAAAGACCCAACGGATGGCCCGAACGGGTACCAGACGCTCGATCGCAAATTTGAATCCGGGTCTCCGTTGAACCACGCCAAATACTGCATATTCGCCAACGATTTCTGCGAGTACTCCGATTCACCCCTCAACTCGTAACCGTAATGGTCCGGCGATTCGTGCGCGTAATAGAAATCGACCACATCTGAACTCAGTTTCGGTGGCGGATGAAAAACGTTGTCCTCCGCTCTCGCCGTGATGTTCCCTTGCTTGAAATCATTCTTGAAAATATACGCGAATTGGCTGAACACCCTGACGTCGCACCCGGTAAAATCGCCGTTTTGAACATCCGTTCTCACTTCTTTGATGCACATGCCTTCTTGAAACATAGAATCAAAGTTATACGTGTACGAATCGTCCCACTCCCCGGGTAAACACATGACGAACCCGTCGTCGCCGCCGCTCCCGCTAAACGCCGGCGTGTGGTACCACGAACTCTTATGATGCGCCCAGTTCGGGTCAATCGATGGAAACACCGATAGGTTCGGAATATCGTTCTGAATGGCGAGTTTGATCGGATCGTTCGCGTTCGCGCCGTCGCTCATCTTGTCTTCAATCATCCGCAAGTCTTGACTACAAATTGGAGCCCCGTCCGGGCCATCGCCTAAACGACTGTTCGCAGAAGAAGAAGAAGAAGAGTGATGCCGAGATCCCAATCGAAACGTTTGGTTTCCTCCTCTCGCGCTATTATAACTACTACTACTACTCCTACTCGCAATCGTGCCAAAACCTAACAACGCCACCGCACCGAGCGCAAACGCGACGCGAGAAAAAGGCGAAGATCCAAATCCTTTCCCCGCGGCATCATCATCTCTTTCATCATCATCATTTTCCCCGAGAGTGCTCACGCTTCGTTGCTCCACGTCATCCTCCACCGATCGATACTGCGCCCTCATGAGTATCGCTTTTATCAATTACAACACGAGAGAGAGAGAATAAGATGGTGTGTGTGTGTGTGTAAGTATCCAGAGAGAGAACAAGTGCGTCTCCCCCTTCGTGTTTCTAAGGAAGAAAAAAAGAAAGAAAAATTGGGACATTGTGTGTTTAGGGTTTTTGGTTCTCTTGGTGGTGGTGTGTGGTATAAAGAATAATAATAAATAGCATTTAATAAAAACCTCTTTTCTCTCTTTAATAATCTCTCTGACTCTCTCGTATTCTCTCTCTCTCTCCTTTTCTCTCTTTTTCTCTCCCGCGTGTGTGTATATGTATGTATATGTGTGCGCGCGCAAACCCGCGACGCAAACTCTTATGGCTAAAATTTTCAAATTTTTCACCGCGGGCGTAAAAGCGCTTTCTACGCCCGCTAATGAAAAGAAGAAGACGAACAACCTCGCGGTCGGTGGATCTCATCGAGGAGATCGAGGAGAAGAAGGAGAAAGGGTGACGATGGACTTACAAGTCCTCCGTCGTTCTCGTTCTCGTTCTTGTTCTCGTTCTCTCTCGTTCATCTCGTCGAGTAAAAAATGTGCTAAAATCCGTTACCGCTCAATGGTGGCCGCGGGAGGATTTCTTGCTCGACACTTGACTCAACAGCGCTAACCGTTCTTTCAAAGCCTCCACTTCCTCTTTATCCGCGCTAGGCGCTCCGGCGTCAAAGTCGTCCGTCGTTTTCGTGACGTCGTGCTTCGCTTCCCCGGGTGGGGGTGGCGCCGTCGGTTTTTTTTCCTTGATCACCGGCAAGTCCGCGACGGTTTCGTGGACGCGTTCTAACGCTTCGGCTTCGCGTTTGGCGATTTTAGCGGCTATTTTTTTCTCCTCTTTTTCCTCCTTGAGTCGTTCTTCTTTCTCTTCCTCGGTTTCGTGCTTCTTGGAGGACTTGGAACCCGACTTTTTCGTCGATGTCGTCGCGGTCGTCGTTTCTACGTCTTCCTCCGATTGCAACTCGGATTCACCCATGCTCGCGGTTTTCAAGGAGTTTTTTCTAGACAAGACAGGCCCGTAGTCTTCTTCGCGACCGTGCGATTCGCCCTTGTGCGAGGAACCGTTGTTGTTACTCAAACGCACCGGGGTTTTACCTTTGCGCACGTCCACGGTGCTGACGTAATCGGGCAACCCGTCGCCTTTCTCTTTCATTCGTCGCATACCGTTGGAACTGACTCCCTTGTTTTGGTTATTGTTGTTGTTGTTGTTTTGGCTGTTGTTGTTGCCGCTCTCCGCTCTTCGCATTCCGCCTCCGCCGTTGTTGTTGTTGTTGTTGTTGTTATTGTTGTTGTTGCGTCTCGGCTGTTCTTGATTCCCAATCTTTGCCGACGCTGTCTTCAACGTGTGAAAGCAATCGACCGAGTGATCGTCGCAAGTTTTGGTCAAGAACTTCAACGGCGATTGGATCTCAACTCTTGCCACTGCGCTGCTGTCCACCTTGTGCGCCGTCTCAACTTTCCAACCGGCAACTTCCCACCACGCGGCTTCTCTCCCCGGGTACTCCGTGACCGGCATGCCCATAATGTTCACGGAACGATCGCACTTCTCCGTCGGCACCGCGGCTGGATGGTTCTTCGGACCCTCCTTCATCGTCGAACAAATGCCAAACTTCATGTCCGAACTGACTTGACGTATCAAGTTGCGGAACTTCAGCGGCCACTGATCCGGCGATTTCGTTCTCCACTCGTGCGCCTTGGCATACGCCGAGTCGTTCGTCGCGATATCCGTCAACTTCTTTGACAATTCCGCGGGAGTAGAGAAGTCTCTCAAATCAATAACTGCATCTTTAGAAGGGATGTATTCCTCCATGCCGTCCCAGCCTATGTAAATCGGAATCGAACCTCTCGATAACGCGTCCCAAATCTTCTCCGTCATGTAGTGCGGGCACTGAATGCCGTTCTCCAACGCGTAGTAAAACATGTACTGCGCTTTGGTTTTTTGCTGGTCGCCAAAGTCACCCAAACGTCCTGGGTCATTCGCCGGTGGCGGAATATTTTGCTCGCATCTCCCCATGCTAAACACAGGAAAGTGTTTGGAAATTTCCACCAACACGTTGATGCGTTCTCTCAACACGCAATCTTTAGACATCCACCCGATGACTGGAATTCTCTTCTCTCTCGGCATAGAAAACAACGAGTAGTCTCTCAATAACTCACCAATAGACGGGCCAAACGGAAACCACAAACTCGATCGATGCGAAGAATCCGGATCGCCGTTAAACCAGGCCAAATATTGCATGTTTTTCAACGATTTCTTGGAATATTCCGTATCGCCTCTCAACTCGTAACCGTAATGATCCGGCGACTCGTGCGCGTAATAGAAATCAACCACGTTCGAGTGCAACTTGGCCGGAGGACCGAAGAAGTTCTCCTCCGATCGCGCGGTTTGGTTCCCAACCTTGAATTCGTTCCTCCAAATAAACGCGTACTGGTTAAACACGCGGATATCGCACCCGGTAAAATCCCCGTTTTGAATATCCGTTCTCACCTCTTTAATGCACATGCCGCTTCTAAACAAGGACAGAAAGTTATACGTGTACGAGTTATCCCACTCACCGGGAACGCACATGGTAAACTTCCCCTCTTGCGCGTCATCCCCAGGTACCGGGTGATGATGCCACCCCGACTGCGCTTGCCAGGTCGGATCCACGGATTTAATAATGCCGATGTTCGGTAAATCCTTCTCCGCCGCTTTCAACAGCGGATCGTTTCTTCGATCCGCGTTGCCCGGGAGCCGGGATTGCGTGATGGCGTCGTAGATTTCAACCAAGGATTCGTTCGTTAGCGGCTGTATGTATAAAAGTAAAACAAAAAGAGGTATGTTAAAGGTGAGTTTCGAGGGCAAATCGATAAAAAATGTCCACCGTCCGCTCTCCGCAAAAGGAGTCGTTTTCTCTCTACATCTCTTCTTTTGGGGCACCTTTTGGGTGTTGATCTCTCCCATGAAAAGCGCTCGTCATCAGAGGATGAAGACGATCGAAAGGAAAACGCATCAAACGCGCGAGAGAAGAAGGAGTCAAGAAGAACAGAACATCTCTGCCCCGTGTCTTCTTTCGAGAGAGATGATTCTTTCTCCTAAAAGAACAAGAAGAAGAGAAAGAAAAACCGCGGCGGCATCATGAACCATCACCCCCCGCGGCAAAAGAGAGAAAAAAAAAACGATGAATGGAACACGTTTCGAATGATATAAACGTACCGCATCGCCTCCGTGTTCGGCCCCTAACATTTTCTGTTTCACCGTGTGCCCACCGTACGCGAACAAAACCATCCCGGCGACGCCGAGGGCGAATGATTTCGTCGTGATTCTTGATGCGAAGGATGATGATGAATGATTGGAAGAAGTCGACGCTTCCATCCCGACGGGGATGGACCTTTCGTGGTGTTCGGAATCATTTTCTAAGAGCGCGTCGCGCTCGGAGAAAGAAGAAAAAGCCATGCTACGTACAAACACACAAAGAAAAGGTGTTTTGCACGCGGCGGCAGTAGTGTAGCTCTTCTCTGTTCGTCTTCTTCTTCTTCTTAGTACTCTCAGTTGTGAGGATGGATTTTTCGTTTCGTTGTTCTTCCCGCGGATGTTGGAAAGTTGGAAACCCTAAACCGAAAGTGTCAAGAAAGAGAAGGATTTTTGCGAGAGCGCAAACAGTGATTGTTGTTGTTGTTGTTTAACTCAATTATTCGCCCACGTACGGTTCATCGTGGTGAAGAGTACCAGCGTTTTGAATATGTTGTGTTTTACTATGTGTAGCGCGTACGTAGAAGAAGGTTTATTATTATTAATATGTGTATTAACTTACATGTATTAAAACATTTTTCAAGCTCGTTAAAATAAAGTAGTGTGTGCGTAAGTAACGTTAATCATCATCCGCGTCGTAATCTCTCTTTCTTCTTCTTCTTCTTCAGTTCTTCAATTCTTCCTTTTTTAATTCAACGATCTGCTGGCGTGTAAGCCGGTCGTTTGCGCGCTCGCGTCCCAATCCGGCGGCGGGCAGGACGGGTAAAATTCCAGCAACTGAGAATCGTGACCAAAGTTTTCTACGACGGGCCACCCTTCGTCGGTGCCTAAGTTCGGGGTAAAATCGGAGACTCGAACGGTTTTGTGCGAGCCTTGCGCTTTACCGGCTCGCACGATTGTGGAGGGAAATGCTTGGGAGGAAGGATTTTCCGTTTTCTCGCCGCCGAAGAGTTTGGACGTCCACTCGTTGATCGAGAGAAGTTTTCTAGTGGTGGATTGGCCTCTTCTCGACGAAGAAGAGGATTTTGATGAGGAGGAGGAGGAGGAGGAATGTCGGCTGGTGGAAGAAGAAGCGCCAGAGTCACCTCTGTGTACCACTCTTTCTTTCTCTGACATGCCAACTTGGGGCGCTTGGTCGTACCCAGGCGTCGGAACTTCCGAGGAATAGCCGTACTTTTGGAAGTCGATGGCGTACGCCGCCTTGAAGTTGTTCACATCTTCATCGGAGATGTGCCCGTTGGTCCAGCACGACGTCACGACCGGCTTGACCGACTGTCCGACTTCCGTGCCTCTGTGAACGACATTCATTTCCGTGTACTCAATTTTGCTGGATACTCTTTCCTTCAAGTATTTCACCAAGTTGTCTTGCATGTTTCCGGTTCTCGGGTCCATGCACTTCTTGTCGACGTCGGAGATCATGCACGTCTCCAACGGGAACACGTATTCCGCGTGTCTGGCGATGATATACGCCGGCGTGTGGTGCGAGTGGTGCCACGTAACCGCACCTAACATGTCCGCACAAATCGGGAACGCATCTTTCCACACCATCTCCCCGGCGGTTTTCTCCGCCACGCACGCGTTGACTTCGTCCTCCGTCGGCGGAATCTTCGAGTCGCACTCCGCCATGGCGCTGTCGGAATACTCGCCTTCTCTGTAGCACTCGATCAACGGCGAATTCAACACCCATCTCGTGACGGTATGAATCCATTCGGAGAACTCCTCGCAGTTCTTCTCGCTATAGCCCGCGTCCAAGGGAGATTCGTGGAAATATCTCGCCTTGAACCACGCGAATTCAGATTCCGCTCTCGCGTACGGGTTTCTCACCGTGACGAACGAGTTCTTCAAGTGTCTCGTCGCCGGCGGCGAGTGAAAGTCTTCCGATTTTCCCACCACCCAAGCCGGGGCAATTTCAAACGGTCTCGTCAAACCTAAATCTTCCGAGTTGCACGACCCCAACTTACCGCCGACGGCGCCAACCATAGATTCCACCGACGTCCCTCCAGATTTCGGAATGTGAAGAAAGATTGGAAATTCTTGCCCTTCTTTCTTCCCAGCGATGGATTGATCAAAGTTCGTTGGATCGGAATACGTTTCGGTCGGGTACCCGTCCACAGATCCTAACCACGGGAATGAACGTTTTTGTTCTTCATTGTTGTTCATTTTGCTCATCGTCCCCGCCGTAGCTAAAACTGTCGCGCCCGCCAAGGCGACAAAACCAACCGTCTTCTTCAACGTCGGCAACAAAGAAGGAGAGGAGGAAGAACCATTATTATGGTTTCCGCTGATCAGAGGTTGCTCCTCGCCGACAATGTTCTTGATCATCTTTTTGTTCGTATCTAAATCTCCCTCCAACAAAATCGCTTTTTAATCCCGCGGCAAAAATCCCTTCGTCTTAAATCTTCTTCTTTCTTCTTCTCAGAAGAAAACAAATATACGATATATATATATGTGTAAGGTTCTTCCGAGAGAGAAAAGAAAGAACTTTCGCAAACTCTCTGCTTTTCAAACCGGCAAACGACTCTCTTTGATGAGCGCGTGTTGTGCGTCTTTAGAGAAAGAAGAAGAATATAGAGTAGGGAAAAGTTATTGTGTGGATGATTCTACCCAGACGAATCCGAGAGAAGAGTACCACAAAAACAGGAGAGGGTGTTGGTTGTCAGAGTTGTCTCGTTTTGAAAAAGCAAACAAACAAAGCTGGCAAAAAACGAGAGGACGAGAACTCAAAAAGAGAAAGAATAAAAAGAAGAGGACAAAAAAAGCACTGATGATGAACTGTTGTGAAAGAGCAGTTTTTTTCTCGAAAAAAGTGTTCTTCTCTGTTCTTCTCTGTTCTCTCTCTCTCCGTTCGTTCCTCATTTTTCCAAAGGAGGCTCGAGACAACACAGAGAGAGTAATAAAACGTGTGCTCTCTGCGCGCTCTTTCGAAGAAGACGAAGAAGACAAAGAGAGAGAGGTCAGAGAGAGTTTGTCTTTGCTCTTCTCGTCGCAGAAAAGCGCGCGGTTGGGTGATTTGTGCTCGAGAGAGAGAGATTAGATTTCCCTTTTGCTTGAGTGGTAGAAAAAGCTCCCATTCTGAGCCGCGGCATCATCATCATCATCAAATCTTCTTTCTATTATTACGAGCAAAAGCAGCGCGCGCACATTTAAAAAGAAGAGAGAAATAGTAGAGCGAGTGTATATATAATAAGTATGGGTCGATCGCTTAGTAGTTCTCACGAGAACAACAACAGCCAACAAGGCGAGAAATCGTCGCTGTTAAGTAGCAGTGGCCGCGATCAGAATGGAAAAAGGGACGCGCAGCAAAAAGAAAAAGAAAGCGGAGAGTCGACGTTTCAATACCTCTCCTCGATCTTAGTCTCCGCGCTCGCCTTAACCGGAGCAGTCGTCGGGGTGGTTTCCGTTTGGCAAAGGTGCCAAGGCGGGAATTGCATCCCGGAAGGGTTCTTGTTACCCGGAGATCACAGTTGGGACGTGACCACGTTCCAGGACATTTTGGACACCAGAGAAGCACTCTTGCCGGAACAAAAACGAATGCCGACGCACTTGTTCACATGGACGGAGAAGTACGGGTTTAAATCGTGGACGATTAAAGAAACCGGGACACCGGAAAACGTGGACGATCGATCCTCTGGGGTTGTTCAGTTCTTAAACGCGATCATGCCGAAGGAGTTTCCGGAGAGATTTAAAGCCGGGCAAGCGCCGTTTCACGTGCCGTGGGTGACTTCGGATTTCCCGCAAGTCGAGTGCATCGACTCGGAGAAAGGGTGCCCGAGTTTACCGACGAGAATTTTCTCGTTCGGTACCGTACCGAAGAATAACAAGAGAATGATTGGATTATCACAAGCGCCGACGTTGCCGTTTACGCCGTGTTTAGCGCACGCGTACGATCCGGTGAAAACGCAGTGCGATTGGTTTTCCACGAAGAATCCAGACCCGAAGCAACCGATGTGCGCGAGCGCGAGGTTGGATTTTAAGAATTACAATTCGGAGAGCGCGGAGAGGAAAGCATTCGATAAGCTGTTGAACAAAGCCGTCTGGAGAGGCTCGGATTGGCACTACTTGGAAGCGTACCCGAAAGTTGGGACGTTGGATGCCAACAGATACGTGCGAATCGCGGGATTGTGCGACAAGGATATCGATACTATTCAAGAGAACATCTTGGATAACCGAGGTCGCTCGGATACGGACGTGAGACACCGCGTGCCGCCGAGATTGCGAGCGGCGATCATTGCGAACAAATATCCGGACAACTACGACATCAAATTTAGCGACAGTAATCCGCGAGCGCCGGCTGAGAATTGCATCGACGATCGAATCCCGCTCTTTTCTAGCGGAGACGTGTGGAACGCCTGTCAGTTTGAAAAGTATAAATATTTGGTCGACATCGGAGGCGGCGGCGGGACGTCGTGGAAGTCTACGTTTCGATTCTTGGCCATGCCGGGTGTTTTGTTCCATCACGAAACGATGATGCGTGATTCGTTTTACGATGACATAACCCCGTGGGTGCATTACATTCCGTTGAACGAGGACATGTCGGATTTGCACGAGAAATTTTTGTGGGCGGAGAGCCACCCGGAGGAGGCGTTTAAGATTTCCAAGCAAGCTACGCAGTTTGTGAAGGATTTTATCACTCCGGATGGTCTCAAAGAGCACGCGCGCAAACATTTTGTTCCGGAAATGAAGGATTACATCGATGGGTACACGGTCGCCAAGGAGGATTACAACTTAACCACCGCGGATATGGTGAATAAGTATTCAGGCGGGACGTTACAAGTCACGCTTTATGAAGGCATTGGACCGGCATACAGCGCTGGACCATAGCAAAGACACGAACGAGAAAGAGAACCATAAAATAAACCGAATCGAAGAAGAATAAAATGTACCACCACAAGATATAAGAGGGAGAGAGAGAGAATCGAAGAGCGATTCACAACACACGTAGTATCGCGCGAGAGCGATTTACTATTATTAGCCATAATAAATAACTTCTACTATTTAAATTTCTTTAATGTGATTTACATATTACGCGATAAAGATTGCTCAATTACTGCTGCTACAGTGTTGTACGACGCAGATACTGCTAGTTACTACTATATACTGCTTTTGGCGTTTTACAAGCTCTAAATCTATTATTAGTACTTCCGCGCGGAAGAAAGATCAAGTGGCGAGCTCGCCTCTTTCGATCATTTCGTCTCGCAACTCTTTGTTCGTATTCCACACCGCCCATCCAACTTCGCTATCTTTCTCCACGTGCACTCTCGGGACTCTCAAGCCGCCCGCGCAAAAGAGCATTTTACGGTTCGTCGGTTCGTCGTGGTCCAAGTCTAAGACGGACGCGTCTCCTTGTTCTCGTTCGATTTCTTCTTTGTCTTCTTCTTTGTCTTCGACGACGACACCCAGACGTCCTCCTCCCTCGCGGTCGGCGGGTAAATCCTCCTCGTCGTACGCCTCTAAAGTCGCCGCCCTGGGAATTTCCACGTTATTACCACCTAAAAGTTTACGGTTACTACGTCGACGTTTCACGATGCGTTTCGAGCGTTTCAAGCGAGCTTCTGCGATTTGCTTTTGCGTTTCCTCGAGTTCGATTTCCGCTTGGATTTTAGCGTCGGCGAGTTCGCTGGACATTCGCGTCAGCTTTTCAATTTCCTCGTCTTGCTTTTTCGCCAGCTTGGCTTGCTTTTCGAGTTCTTGCTTTCTCGCATCGGCTAACGATTTCAATTCGTCTTCTTTCTCGAAGCGATTTTTTTGCGCTTTCTCCCAAGAAGAGGACATCTTTTTCAACGATTTTTCCTCCTCTTCGTCGTGGCCCATTTCAGCCTCTGAAGTAGAAGAAGATGATGATGATGATGTCAAAACAGCGCTCTTTTGTTTTCCTCCGGGAAGCTCTTTGCTGTACCCGTACTTTTCAAAATCAACGTCGTAGGCTCTCAAGAAGTTCGAGATCGTCTCTGAAGGCATGTTCCCGTTTCGCCAGCACTGACTCAACGTCGCTTTGTTCAAATCTTTATTCCCGGAGATGGAATTGACCACTTCTGGGGTGATTTTCGGCGAGAACTTTTCTCGCAAATACGACATCAAGTTTGGTTGCATCACCGCGTCCGTATTGCTCGACTTTGTTCGAACGTCCGTACAAAAACCTTCATTATCGTCGAAACAATCTTCAATGCTAAACACTCTTTCCGCCGTTCGTCCTAAAACGTATTGCGGCACGTGGTGCGTGTGGTCTTTTCCGATTATCGTGCTCGACCCGTCGCTCTCTATTGGGCCTTTCCCACCGTTCGCGCGCGATAACGTCTCGTCGCACGCCGCAATGCTGCCTTCGCTATACTTGCCTAGTCGATAACACTCCAATAAATTATTCTTCAAAACAAACTCGCTCGAATCTTTCAACCAGACGCCAAACTTTTCGCAGGACATCCACGACGGTTTTGGTTCATCAAACGTCGCTCGATTTAAAACTTCGTTATAGTAATACACTTTTCCTTCGTTGTTGACGTACGTTTGCCAATTATCTGTCGAGCTTTGCAACAACTCGTACTCTTTCGGGTACTTTCTTAAAAGGTACCAGAAATACTCGCTCTCGGCTCTCGAATACGGATTCCTCACCGTCGTGAATGAATTTTCTAAAAACGTCTTCCCTTTTGCCACCTTTGGCGGCGAATGAAAATCTTCCGCTTTTCCTACGTCCCACGCCGGGTGCACTTCGTAAGGCCTCGCGGCTTCGTTCGACGCCCCGTTCGTCTCTCTGCTGTTACAACTTCCAATCCTCGCGCCGACGTTGGCGACCATTGCCTCGACCGAAGTCCCTCCAGCTTTTGGAATGTGAATGAAAATAGGCAACTCTTTCCCTTCTCGTTTACGCAATATGCTCTTATCGATCAAGTGTTTCTTCCCGTACACTTGGTCGTGCACGCCAACTAATAGTTCTTCCAACGCTTCTTCTTCGTCTTCTTCTTTTTCTTCTTCTCGTTCCTTCTCCTCTTTTTCCTTTCGTCGTCGCTTCTCCTCTTCGCTGCCCTCCTCTTTCTTCTTCTTCCCAGTCGTCGTCAAAGTCCCTCTCGCGTCATCCTCGCCCAAAGACGGCTTTGAGGACGTGGTGGAAATCAGCAACGCGCCGTCGCCGTTAATTTCCATTTCTCCTCCTCTTTTTCTCATCAAAAACAATCTGGCGTTCTCGAGAACATGTTTCAACGTTTCCAACTCTCCTTTCTTTCCTTCAATCAGCATCCTCGGTGAACTCGTTTCCGTCGTCGTCTTTGTTACCGTCATCACAGACACCGCGTAAAACGCGACGGCGATTAAAACGAGCACCTTCACTCCGACGAGTTTAGACGCGAACGGAAACCAGGAGGAGGAGGAGGACTTTGACGAATCTTCTTCTTCTCTCGAAATTGAGCCGCGCATCATCATCATCTTTTCGGTCGTCGTTTCCGTCGTCGGATTGGCGTTCAAAAGCGACGCGGTTTCATCATCGACAGTAGTAGTACTCTTCCGCATTTCCTCAAACTACTCTCTCGTGCGTGCGTGCGTGCGTGTGTGCGTTTTCGCGCGCGTCCGCACTAGAGTCGTTCGTTGATGCTCTGAGGGAGAGTGATGAGATTTTGTGAGGAGAGATTTTTGCATTTTTTGTTTGTCTGCTGCTTTTTGGGAAAAAGAATTTTCCTCTGCTCTACTACAGTACTGCTCCTTTCCTCTACTTACATATACTATTACTATGCGTATTATTAAAAGTCATCGTCGTCGTCTTCATCGAAGAACTCCCCTTCGTCGTAATAACTGTTGTTATTCTTCTCTGCTTTTTCTTCTTCGTCGTCGAAAACGTCGCTCTTCGTACTACTACTACTACTCTTCATTTTGAGTTCCTCTTCGTATCTCTTGGCGACAACGTCGCCAAAGATATCTCTTGCTAAAGTTTTCGAGACGTTGCGGTCGTTTTCGTGCGCGAGACCGACGCCTTCGTAGAGTTGATGGAAGATTTTTTTGGACGGGACGACGCCGAGTTGGTTGACGAGTTCTTTGACGATGGACGGCGCTTGCGCGGCGAATGCGCCGGAAGCGGCGGCGCATTTGAAGAGAGCGTCCAACGTGTCCGAGGACAGCGGCGTCGCCGGGTTGTTTTTGACGAATTGGGAGACGCGTTTGCGAGCTTCGGAGATTTGACGGAGTTCGGCGCACGCCGCGACGCACGCGTTTAACGCGTAAAGGTTTGGACGGATGGGATTTTTGTTGTTGTTGTTGTTCTTGTCGGATGTGCTCTCGTAGACTTCGTCAAAGACGCGCATAGCCTCGTTCGGATCGATTCTCGATAAACTTTGCACGCACGACGCATAAAATCGGTCGTCGGCTATATCACTGCTCGCTTTGAAGTGTTTCTCAAAGAGATCGACGACTTTGTCCGGTTGACGCAATTTACCTCTGGCGAGCGCGAGCGCAGTCAACGATTCCGAGGTGTGCGCCACGCCGTATAAATCCATATCTCTTTCGGCTTCGTCCACGTATTCCCTGGCCTTAACCAGTAACGGGTCGCCGCTGGAGTCGTTCATATCGCTCAAAGCCGTCTCTATCATGTCTTCTCTCTTTTCGCCGTGCATTGGATATGGAAAGTGCGCCAAGACGTCCGAAACTTCGCGTCCTCGTCGCTCGCACGCGAGGAAGAGTTCTAAAAAGGTCACCGCATCGGGCGTGATGTTTGAAGACGCCATAGACTTGTACGCCTTAAATGCCGATTCGACGTCGTTGTTTCTCGATAAAGCGCCGATTAACGCGTTATACGCAACAGCATCCATTTCGACGTGCAAGCTTTGCATTCGGAGTAAAATGTTCGACACGCGTCGTCGACGATCTTGAACCAAACGTAAAGTAGCTCCGTCGCGTTCCATCATGGAAGCGTAGAATTTTCCAGCGAGAACGAGTTCCGTGACAAAAGAAGCCGCATCAGGGACGATGCCAGCGTCCAACATTCGCTCGCGCAACGCTTCTACTCTCGAGAAAGTCGCATCCAATCGATCCTCCAATTCGTCCTCATCTTCGTTCTTGTGGATGTCGTCTTCGATGAATGTTTTCCGGGTAATCTCTTCTTCTTCTTCTTTAACTTCTTCTTCTTCTACTACTACTTCTTCTTCTTCTCCACCTTCTTTTCGTCCGTCGTGAGAGTGATGATGATGTAGAGGGGATAAGAACGCGTTCAATTCCGCGCGCATCAACGCTGTGAACGAATACACGTCTGGTCGCACTTCGTTCGCCGTCATCATCTGAAACGCCTCTTTCGCTCTCGCCACATCCCCTCTGTTTGCGAACATCGTCGAAACGGCATTACAAGCCGCGCGAACTTCTTTTTCGTGCGCGCGAATGGCGTATTGCGACGCCAAGTCGAGCACAATCTCCTCGCTTTCTTCTCCAAGGTTCATGAAATCCTCCTCATCCTCGGTGCTGAAACTATTCCTATCCTCGTCATACGTCGCGGTACTCCCTCCTCCTGTTCCTCCTCCAATCACTTGATGCTGCCTCGCGCTGGCGGTTTCTTTACGCCACGATTTCCACGGATTTCGAGCATCTTTACTACCATCTCTTCTGCGCGACTTTTGCATCGCGTCGCGTTGTTTCAAAAACTGTGCCGCTGCCAAGCCTCGAGCGCCGGACCACCCGGTGCGATACTTGACGTTGTATCTTTCCGAAAACTTTGCAGTTGGCACGGAATCAGAATACACACGTTTTCCTAATCTCCATAACAAAGTATCCAGCGCATTTTCAGCCATTTCGAGGCTCTTTGCCGATGCCGCGGATTCTTTGCCGCCTTTCTTTACAAACTTTCTATTCGCGATTTTACAGTGCGCCGAAACGCGTTCGCTGTGGGCCCACATGGATTTATGCTCGTTTTTAAACATCTGCCAAACTTCCTCGACTTCGCGAGAGGTTCCGTTCGCGCACGTCCCTACCAAACGCAGCTTTGCTTCCAACGCGTCCGCACCGGGCGTTAAGTTTGGTTGGTTCATTTGAAACATCAACACTTCCGTGGCTTGGAAAATCTCTCGACTCGCGTGCTTCGCCGCGTACCTCAACAAAGTGGTGAATAATTTTACCGGCAAAGCCGTCTGCGGTGCCGGTTGATGCATCGTTCGCGCCGCCTCCGTGGTACCATCGTCGTCGTCGGGTAAATCCGCATCCGCATCTTGTTCATCGAAAATCTCGCTCAATTGCACCGCCTCCCCCGGCGCTTTCAAACGCACGTCCCATCCGCTCTCCTCCCCTAACGACGACGAAGGCACGCCCAAACAGTGCATCTGCAACCACTCGAACGCCTCCTTCACCCTCCCACTCCTACAAAACGCCAACAAAATTCCGTGGTGCGTCGTCACGTCTGGCACCACATTATCCGCTACCATCGACTGCACAATCTCCAACGCCGTCTCTGGGTCGCCGCTATCCGCCGCGCAGTGCACCAAAACGTTATACGCGCCTCGCCCGGGATATCGGTGATGTTTCCTCAACGCTTCGAACGTTTCTTGAACCGCTTTCGCATCTTTTCTCCGCCGAAAGCGTCGCATGGTCGCGACTAACGCGCGTCGTTTCAAGTCCGGAGGTAAGTGCGAGTCGTCGATGTCTTTAAAAGAAGGCGGCCCTGCTTTCCTCTCATCATCGCCGTCCGCCTGCTCCTTTTCGGTGGCGGTCGAAAAGGTCAACCCTTTGCATGGACGCAACAACCATCCTCTCGAAAAACACCACCCCCTAAAGGGCTGCTCGCGCGACGAAAACAGGCCGACGCTGCTAAAACTGCTCTTGCACATTGTGCTGCTTTCTCTTCTCTCCTGTCCCTTATTAGCTCTCTCAAAAAACGTTGTTCTCGTTGTTGTCGGTTTGTGATGATGATGATGATGATGATGAAATCCTCCCCCGGGGAACAAAGATGAAGCCAAAGAGGATGATGATGTGCTCCTCTGTTCGCGCGTAGTATCATTATTATTAGTATCCTCATCAAGAATTATACAACACACGCATCTCTCAAGAACTCCTCCTCCTCCTCTGCCTATTCCTTTTCTTCGAAAACAACGCGTCGATATCGTCGTCGTCGTCGTTAACATCTTTTGTATCTAATAAGTGATGAAAATTCTGATACAAAATTCTGATTAATAAACGAAAAACGCTTGAATTTCTCTCGGTGGAAAAAAAAAATATTTCCGAGATCAAGATCAATTTTCCGAGGCAAGATGACGACGCGCAGTGCGGGGGGCATCGTTTCGGAGAGCGCGACGACGAAATCTTCTGCTCACCACGTGATCTTCCTCATCGACGGGTCGTTGCAATCCGTATCGGAGGAAGGTGACGAAAGTTTCAACCAGTTGATTGATTGTGATTCGCATGTGGTGAAAAGGAGAATAGATGTCTTAGTTTCCGTGGCGAAGACTTTAGCCGTCGAAGGGTTTGGATGGAGAGAGGGAAAGGAGGAAAACGCGAGGAGAAGGTTCGGGTGCGTGTTTTACGACGCCTCCTGCTCGAGCGCGAACGCCGATGATGCGCTCGTCGCGAGGAAGAAGCAAAAGACGAAGAAGAGGCGATTGGGGTGTTCCACGCTCGATCTGGAATCTGTCTTCCAATTTTTCGCGTCGTTGAAACACGAGGAGCATCAGACGAATGGTGGTGCGTTTATAACGTTATCGCAAGCGGTATCGCAAGCGGCGTTGATGTTTAAGTCGACAAAAATGGAAGAGTGCGGAAGCCGGGATCTGGTTATTTTGAATGCGACGGAAGGATTACAGAGTTTGAGCGTCGCGGAGGACGCGGTCGGAAAGATGGAAAAGATGAACGTCACGAGGAGTGCGGTGTTTTTCCACGGCGATTACGCGTCGCCATCGTCGAGTTGTTTGTGGCCGACGGCTATTGAAGGTTTAGCGAATGCGTCAGGTATCGCTGCTATATGCAATTTGAGACCGCATCAAGACATGTTTTTGAGACAGTCCGAGAGATGCTTGCGAGCAGAGCTAGAAACGAGCGGCGTTTTACGCGAAATCTCGGACGGAGAGGCAACAAACGGAGAGGTGACGGAGCAAAAACTGATTGAAGCGACGAGACGCGATAAAATACTAGAAAAGAATCGAGTTCAAGAGAACGCGATGTTTCCAACGAAGATGAACGACGACGACGATAAAAACAAAGAAGAACAAGAACGAGGACAACAGCTCGTTCGACGCGGTGAAAACTGCGCCTCGCAGTTTTCAAAGTTTGACGTTCTCGAAGAAAGACTGAGTGGCCTCAACGCGAGTACGTCTCTGCGAGTGCCTATTCTTATTCTCCCTAAGAGTGATGCAAACCGAGACGAAAAGCAAGAAAGCACTGGGAAAGAAAATCAAGAAACCAATAGCGGCAATACCGAGCCGTTCATCCATCACGTGGATGTTGAAGTGGAGAACATTCCTAAAGTGCTCCACGCTATGTTCGAACCGTTGCTCGTTCTCTCCTCTTGTTCTCGAATGCGAAAGGATAAATCGAAAAAAGTTCGGCCTTTACTCGGTACGTCGGGTGACATAATAGTTCGCGAGTATTTCTTAGGCAACAAGCACGAGCCGAAAGTGATAATCGAGTTCAGGAAAAACGAAGGCGGTATCGATCGCATCGCTTCGTTTAATCGAAGCGCCTCGAAAGCGGTTTCGTTGATCTGGCCGTTGAAAAACGCCGACGCGCGTGTCTTTTGTATAAAGCACGAACTTGCAAAGTACAAAAAGTTCTTCTATTTCAACAGAGAGAGTGGGGAGTCGTACGCGGAGCGCGTGTCTCAGTTTCGAGCGATACTCGAGAACCCGCCCTCGCTCGAGGAGCTTTCTGGCATCGAATCGTCGAAGACGCTGCGGGACATGGCGTTAGCCGCGCCAAGTTTGCTGGGTCTAATGTGTAATCCACCGGCTTCCCAACCGGCATCGTCGTCGTCGTTTGAACCTCCTCCTCCTCCTATTCAAGCGTCCGAGTCGTCGCCGACTGCTTCAACTTTCACTTTAGAAAAATACAGACAACTCGAACTCGAACAAAAAGAGCGCCGACGAAAAATCCGAGCGGCTTTGACGAAGCAGAAGAACAAGAATACTATGGAAACGGAGAATAAAGTAGAAAAGGAGGAAGAAACTCCGCAACGGCAAGTCATAACCAATAGACTCCAAGCCTTGCGAGACGAGCTCGAGCTTCGATTAAACGAAGCCGAAACGGCCCAGAAGACGACGAGCGCGAAGACCGAAAGGACGTGCCAACCGGATGAAGAGCAAGAAAAAGAGAAGGTAGTGAGCGAAGAGCGAAATACAGATGATAAAGGCGAACCCAAAGACAGACAAAGCAAGAAAGTAAACAAAACAAACTTGCTCTCTTTCTTCGCGTGAGACGAGACGACGATACGCGTAAAACGTTTTCTCAACATATCAAAACGCCACACGCGTCCGTTATATATATTCCGATTACAACAAAACCCACATCGAATCAATCAAATCAATCGAATCAATTTCAATGACTCCCTTCTAAACTATAAAACCTCAGTCCGCAATACTTGCACTTCGCCGGATTCTCCACGCTCGTATCCGCCAAGGTGTAAAAAGTCGCCGGCGCGCCGAGCGCGGCGCCTTCCCCGAACCTCTCCTTACACGCGCCAGGAGAGTGGCAGTTCACTTTACTCGCGTTCACGCCAATCGGTGGAACTTCGTTGATCCAATCGATCGGCGCTTTCGACGCGTCCGAATCCAGCCATTTCTTCGTATGTGGGGTATCCTCGGGCAGGTAGGAAGGGCGTTTCGATTGGACCGGTTGGTGCGGTTTCCAATTCGCGTCCACGCCTTGTCCTTGTCCTCCGTTCGACAAAGAAGACATTTCTCGTTTGTCCATACACCGAGAACTCTCCGTTTTCCTCGTGTTCGTCGAAGAAGAAGAAGAAGAACAAGAAGACGTGGACGCAAACGCGGAGGAAGAGGATCTGATGCTCATGCTGCTGCTTTTAAAAAGAGTTCGATCGACAGCACTTTTCGAATAATTCACCACCAAGGGGAGTACTTTTGATCTGCTCATGTTGTTGATGTTGTTGTTGTTGTTATTGTGTAAGTATTCTTGTTCGTATTCGTCGTTTGGTGTGTGGCTTTTAAAGAGGATTGGAACGAAGAAATTTCTCCATTTTATCCGCTCTCGTTCTCGGTCCCTTCCTCCTTTTCCTCCTCCATTCGGCGCATGCTCCTCGCGACGAAGAGATTCAGAGGCATTTCTTTGTCTTCTTTGTCTTTGTCTTCTTCTCGCTGCCGCTGCGTTTGGTCGCGAGGATATAATTGTTGTTACAAAAGGCGCTTTGGAGGAAGAACAACTACCCGCTTCTCGTCGTCGTCGCCGTCGAATACCCCCACCGAAAGGAGAGAAGAAGACAAAAAAGAAGTAATAACGGAGGATATCGAGATAATGACAAACCCAAGATCGCCGAGGAGTGGTGATGGTGATCATTTTCGAGGTCAAACGGTGCAGGAAACCGTCGCGTATAAGAGATATTTAGCGGTGTACGACCGAACGGTTGAGTTCTCTTCCCCTACGACAACTCCTGCGAGCGCTGAAGAAAAGATCTCGATTAAATACGACATCGTCGGCCATCCTCGGTCGGGGTTTCGATTCGTCGCGGTTCTGCCGTTTCACAGCGAGACGAGAGAGTTTACCGTATGCCGCGAGTACATTCAATCGGTGAACGCGAGCGGGGTGACGGTGCCGACGGGAGGGCACGAGCCGGAGAAACACGGCGAGGATATCGCGAACGCGGCGAAAGCGGAGATGAACGAGGAGGCGAAGTTGGTTGGTGGTAGACTGGTGAATTTGATGGAGAAGAAGAGCGAGAACGAAGGAGATAGGGAAGTGGGCGAGGAGGAGGGTTTCATCGAGACGAAGTGGTGTAGGAATAAGTTCGTGCCGTTTTTATGCGTGGATCCAAGGGATGTGGAGGAAGGTCAAGAAAGTAAATTAGACGTGGAGGAGTTCGCATTGGAAACGTTTAGGGTGGATTTGAAAGAGTTAAAGAGGATGATGTACTCCGGGGAGATGATGTTGCCGAGTATTATCACGTGTCAGATGAGTTTGGACTATTTAGTTAAGAGCGGTTTGATGTCAAAAGACGAGTATCACGGGTCTTCTTAAAAGAAGGTTGATTGGGGGAAGTAAGAGAGCATCTTACACGCGAGTAGTAGAGTTTTGTCTTGAATATAATAGCTATGTATGCGTGCTCTTTGAAAGCGCGCGCGTATTTGTATTTTATTAATAATAACGATATGTGTGTATTTAAAAGGAAAAAATCAAGCGCCGAAAACAAACTCGACGACTTTGTTCCAAGTGCCTCTTCTCGGTTGCAAAGCCACCGAAGCGCTTCCATTCAACATTGTCCGCTTATTCCCACCACCCCTCGGCGATCGATCGATGCTGTTTCTCTTATTGCTCCCAAAATCATCGACATCGTCGCAAACGCCGCCGATATATCTCGCGTCCTTCTCCGACAACGGTTTCACGCCAATCATAATTCGATCGGATATGCGCGTTCCGTTCAACTGCAACGCGCGTTTTGCAAACTCAGGTTTTTGAAACTTCACGTGCAGCCAATTTGCGCTACCTATCGCCGAGTGTGAACCGAATTTACGAGTATATTGCGGGCTTCCGTGGTATTTTCTAGGTGAAAAGCCATTCGCGTTACGGTCGGTATTTCGGCTAAACGGACTCTTCTTTCTACTCGGCGACTCTTCCAGTTTCCTCCTCGCTTTGAAAGCGTCATCGTAGTCCTCATCTAAGAAATCGTCGTCGTCGTCGTTCGGCGGTAAAAATTGTCCAAAGTTTACCACGTCTCCTATTTTCTGCAGTTTCGACAAAACGAACGTCGCATCGTCGTTGGTAAAACCATACACGGTCACCCAACACGGCGTTTGGACGCTCGCCATGGCTGCCTCCACCGCCGCTGGATCGTTGGCGTCCACCTCAGCATTTCTCGTCGCGTACGCCGTACCTAAACTTGCAGTCGTCGCCGAAGCGCCACCTTTCGATCGCTCTTCGTTGTTCATTCTTTCTTCCGTCGTCACTCGAGATCCGATGCTCGTCCTCCTCCCTCCCCGGCCGACCGTCCCACCTTTCCCAGCATCTCTCATAAACAGCGGCATCCCTTTCGCGTTCACGTTTCCAAAATTCACCTCTCTCTCCGCCATCTCCTTCCTCCTCGTATCCGCGGCGAACAAATCGTCTTTCCCGCTCGCGCCGCCGCCTCCGCCGGACGGCGAATCCAACTTTTGCGGGTTCAATCCCGCGCCTCTTTGCGTGCTCGAAAACAACATCGAGCTAAATTTCGGCGCCACGTGTTCTCTCAAATGCCCTCCTTGTCCTTGTTTTTGTGGACTCGGAATTTGCATTTGGCCGTCGTTCGCGAACGCGCGCGCGGTTGGTTCGTAATACCCCAAGTTCACCCCAGACGGGTGCCGTTGGAAGACGTTTCCCACTGGTGGTGGTGACACATCATCTTTGTTTCCAACAAAAGTAGTATTCGCCGGTGCCGGTGAGCTGGTAAACAGAGACGACCCACCACCAACGCCTTGTCCTCCAAAAGGCGTCGCACCACCGCGACTGTTTTCATTTCCGAACGTTGTCGTTGGTGTTGTCCTCGCTCTTTGATTTTGCTGATGATTTTCAAACGGATTCCCCGTGGTCGATCCAAATTGTTGTTGTCCTTGTTGTTGTTGTCCTCCAACCCCGGAACCAAAAGGCGACTGAGGTGGGAAAGACGTATCTCCCCCTAATCCTCCTCCTCCGGTGGTGGTTTTCGTGTTGTACGGCGAAGAGTTGTTAAACATAGTATGTGTTAATGAACAGATTTTAACTGAGGGGAAAAGGAACCATTTTCCCCCGAATTGCATCAAATATACCCCCGGAGTATTGGTTGTCTGTTTCTCGAGCGTTCGAGTATTCATCAAAATCATCGAAGTAAAGGAGGAGGAGGAGGAGAGCATCATGGACCCTCGCGCGTACGCGACGCTTTTCCCTCGCGAACGGTTCGAAACGTTCGTATCGGCGCCGATTCCGCTTCGTCCACCTCCAGACGCTCAAGAACAACAACAACAGGCAGCAGATTCGAATACTACTACTACTTCTTTTCAACAAAGTTGTCGTCCGATTGGCAGAGCGAGACAATTCGCGTTTGGTTTCGCGGGTTTAGCAAGAGCAGATGATGATGATGAAGAAGGAGGAGCCTCCGTGTTGGTACACTTGATGCCTCCCGCGGGGAAACGGAGCAAAAGCGCTTTGTCTTCGTTTAGAAAGACGACGGTGTTGTGCGCGAGTTCTTTGCAAAGCGCGTTTAAAAACCCACGGAAACCAGAGGAAGGGTTTGTGGAAGTGCGCGTGGATATAGCCAGTTGTAGTCGCGCGGAGAACACCAAGAACAACGCGGACGTCGTCGAACGGGCGGCGACTATCGCTCGGGTGATTCGAGAGACTGTTTTTCCCTCTAGAGGACAAGGAGGAAAAGGAAAAGGAGGATTAATCGATCGGAGCGTTTTAAAAGGCGACGGGTTAGAGGGAGATAAGTGTTGGAAATTTATCGTGGAGTGTTTGGTATTGGACGACGATATGGGGACCATGGACGCGTGTTTGGCGGCGGTGGTGGCGTGCGCGAGGAAGACGCGAGCGCCGAGTAATCTAGCTGGCGGTGATAACGCAAAGGGGAAGGGAAAAAAGAGGCAAATGTTGGCGGTGAACAGAAATTTCAAGCCGGTGTGTTTGACAGTTGGCGCGTTTAATCTTTCCACGACGGAGAATACCGACTCCGGCGAGAAGAAGAAGAATATCGGCGATGGTAGTGAGAAGCGCAAGATGAACGAAGAAGGAGAAGATGAAAAGGTAGGGGACGAGGATGAAATAGAAGATTACGAGCCTCCGAAGCAAATAGTTATCGTGGACCCTACGTACGAGGAGACCAAGTTATGCGACGCTTTAATCAACGTCATCGTGGACGAGAATGGGAACGTGTTAGGATTAGAAAAGAGTCACCACGGCGCGAGCGAGGTGGACGAAACTGTGTTAGCGAAGGCCATCGCGGCGGCAAAACTTAGACACGGGGAAGTGTGGAAACGGATAGAACAATTCGACGAGATGGAAGAAGACGAGGAAGACGACGACGAGGAGGAAGACGAGTAGAACTTTTTGCTTTCATATGTTTTCTATACCATTGGTACTTACACATCTTTCAAAAATGTGAACTAAAAACTACCTCTGTTTCTTCTACTACGCGCATACCTAAAAATCTCACGTCGGCGGCGCCTCTTGCTCGTCGGCACCACCAAACGCACTCACGCTACCTTCGCGTTCACTTCCTCCTCCTCCTCCTCCCTGGGTTTTCTGCTGCTTCATCTGCTTCGCTAAGCTCGCGTTTTTCTTCCTAGCGTTTTCCAAATTCTTCCTCCGCTGCGCCTTCACGTCCAAGTGCTCCTCCCACAACTTCCTCCTCTCCTTCATCCCAACTTCTTCGCCTAACCGCATCCACAACTTCCTCATCTGATCTAAATTATCCACCACTTCGTCGTGTTTCTTCCGCAAACTCAAAAACGAATTCCGTTTCTGCAACTCCTTCCTGATCCGTTTCGCTCGCGCAAAGTGCGGATGCCTTTCGCCTTCGCGGATCTGATTCCAAACGCGTTCCGCCGGGTTATCGAAATGAAACGTTTTCCCCGTAAACAAATCTTTCACCACATTTTCCACCAAATTCTCATCATTCCTCGTCGTCTCTGGGAGCATCTTCTTCAGCATCTCCCGATCTTCCTCCGTTAACGTTTTCCGCCAAAGGTCGATTGGATTTTTTAGCACTTCTCGCAGAGGTGCGTTTTCAGTCATCATCTTCTCCATCGCGAACGGAGGTAAAAAACACTCGTCCATCTCGGTCGTTCGACCGATGATGTCCAACTCCGGGTGACTCGCCGGGTACGTCATCCCCGCGCCTTGCCATCGATGGCCTCCTATTTCTTTTGGTTCTTTGTATTCTTCTTCTTCTTGCTTCTTCGTCTTCTTCTTTTGTTGGGTCGTCGATATCGTCGTCGTTCCTTTTCTCTTCCCCGTCGTCGCCGGGGACGATTTTGCCGATGCCGGCGCTTTCCGAGCAGCCTTCTTCTTAGACTTCGGCTCTAATACGAATTCGTCAAAGTCATCGTCGCTGATATCAATGGTATTCGTTTTCATCGTCGGTTTAGGCGTTCGCGAGGACGTTCGAGCGGCAGGTTTTGCGTTGTTCATTTTTGCTCTGTTTTTTTTTGTGGTTGGTGGTTTTGGCACAAATGAGGCAAAATGTTCGATTTTTTCAATCTACAATTACATTTACATTTTTGTACATGTTACACATTATTCAGAGCTCTTCCTCTCTCTCTCTATCTCTCTCTATCTCTGATTACTACATTAAATAGAAAAGCTAAGACGTGGGACACCCTCTCTCGTCCACGACCGTGGTCACCGCGGGTTGACACGCGTCCGCTATCATTCTTTTGTCGATGTTGATATCCGATCTCAAATCCGCGAGCGAACCGTACGTGCCGCTGAGGACGACGACAAAGCCGAGAAGGAGAGAGAGGTAGACGAACGGTTCGAGCCATTTTCTGTTGTTGATGCTATTCCTCCTCTTAGTCGTCGAAAATTCGTCGTCCTCGACGAGCGTTAAGCGCATTATAGACGGTAAAAGGAATGTCATCAGCGCCATGCCGAACGATCCGACCAGGCCTTGTAAATCGAGCAACACGTCGCCTTTACTCGCTAAGAAAATGGCTGCCACGAGCGTTTGCGTCAAGAGGAAGAATGCTCGGAAGAAGAGGCGGAAGGTGAACGCCGTGACTTTGAAGAGAGGATGTTTCTTGCTGAAATAATCCGTCGGGTCTACGCCAAGCATGACTTCAAATCGCGAACACAACGCGACGTTGCAGAAAAACACGGCGTAGTAGCACTGACCGAATTGAAACGCAATCGATAGCGCGTTGCCAAAGTCGTTCGGAAAGTTGAGATTGATGTCCGCCTCCGTGCTAGCGCCGTAACTTCTATACCCAAGCGCACCCACGAATAGATACACGGGAGCTGATATAAAATACGACCAATTCATCACTTCCGGCCATCTCTCCGGTTCTTGCATCTCGCTCATTTCTTCTGGATACAGACCGTGCCCACCGTAGGCGTACGCGAAATTCGCGAGAGAGACAAACTTGCTCCTCGCGCTCACCGCGGGAAACTGCGGTTTAATCGCGCACGACTTCCACGGCGTCCGGTGCAAGACCTCGTACGTAAATACGCCTACGCTTAGCGTCAACGTCCCGATGGCAAAATACACAAACTTCGCGCTATCGTGAAACGTCGGCGATTGGACAACGGGTAATAATAAAATCGAAACTATGAGCAACGAAAACGATTGGCACCATCCGACGCCGTAGAAACCTCTCACTTTCATCGCTTTCGTCAGCATCGCTAAATATTGCGCCAAGTAGACGAGTTGACAGACCGCGTCCAAGTAAAAAGTGAGGAATTGAACCACGTGGACTGCTTTCCTCGTCGCGTCTCTCGCTCTCGTCTTCTTACTCTTCTTCGTTTTCTTTCCTCCCAGACGAACTCGGCGCCGGGCGCTCTCCCCGAGGCTCCATCGAACCGCTCCGTCATCGTCATCGTCGTCGTCATCATCACCACCGCCATCAGCATCATCATTGTCATCATCATCATCACCACCACCACCAAAGATAAATCTCGTCACCGCTTCTGCTGCCATTTCCGGATACGTTTTCAAATCTGGATGTTTCAGGTACGCTTGCCCGATGACGCGTCCGGTCCAATAACTCCACACCGTGCTTGAGACGAAACAAACCATCCCAAATTTCCAACCGGCGGCTTTAAAAACTGCCGGCATTGAAAGAGGCACGAGCATGTAATTCAAGGTGTTCATGGTGATGTTTGCCACCGTCGCTCGTTGCAGGTTTTCCGAGATGACTTCTCGTCGTTCTTGGTCTTCGTGTTCTTCTTCTTCTTCTTCGAAAGTTGATTGGAAAAGTTCGTTCGTTAAATTCGTCTGCGGCCTCAGCAAAAACGACGCGCTGTTGTTGTTGTTGTGCTCGTCGTCGCCGTTATTAAAAATGTCCTCGGAGAGAGGCACGTACGCGTGCGAAGATTCGTTATTCATCTTCTTTTTCTTCTCTCTCTCTCTCTCTCTCTCTCTCCTCCTCTCGGAGCTTTTAGCGGAACATTTTTATGAAGTATCTCTCGAGTGATTTTTTCTCTCTGCTTTATGTGAGTGTTAACATTAAACGCGGGGCTGCTGC
>Ga0257106_1000094_pt1 | contig 53050 bp, 52 predicted proteins | sample LP_taG_3_FD_190177 | JGI IMG/M metagenome (GOLD analysis project Ga0257106, IMG submission 190177) | Marine microbial communities from Northeast Subartic Pacific Ocean, Canada - LP_J_2011_P26_10m | ecosystem: Environmental > Aquatic > Marine > Oceanic | place: Canada: Northeast Subartic Pacific...
CTTCCACTTATTGAAATTACCATACACAATAAAAAAAGAAGTTTCTTCATTCTAAAAATTTAATCAATTGTAATAATACAAGAATTATATTTTAATAAAAAATTTTCTCTTATACATTTCATTTACAATAAGATAGATCAAAAAGGTATAGAAAACCGCCCATATTAAAGAGAAAATTTGAGGGTCTATATTAGTAGAAAGGCTCAAATCCATCCAAGCTTTCTGAATTCCATTTCCACTAATAATAGGAATTCTAAAGACTCTTCCAATTATGGCATGTAATACGTATGCAAAAATAGCGTTGGAGCCAAAAACAATTCCAAATCTTGTGCAAAAAATAATCTTTTTATGATCAATTATCCACATGCAACTTGCTAAAAACAGCATAGCTAAACCTGAGGAAAAAAGCACATATGAACTGCTCCAAATATGCTTGTTAATTGGGAAGCTAAAATCCCAAACCATTCCAAGGGATAAACACACACTGCCAACCAAGTACATTGCTATAATTTTATCTTTTAATGATTTAGATTTATTTAAAATTAGGTGTCCACAAAACATTCCTGTAATTCCAGTAGCTATAGCGGGAATAGTGCTAAAGAATCCCTCAGGATCCCAAGTCCCTTGGTACATTCTTCCTGGTGTTATAAACTGATCCATCCAAGCTGCAAAATTATTTCCAGGTTCTAAAATACCCGCTTCACTGCTCCCAAAAGGAATGTGTTTCATGAAACCCCAATAGATTATTAGGCAAAAAACTCCTATCCAAATTTGATGAGATTTTTTTGAGTTCAAATAAATAAAAGAACAGAAAAAATATACAAGAGCTATTCTTTGAAGTACTCCAGCTATTCTAACATTACTAATGTCAAAATTTGGGAAAAGAGCTAAAAAAATTCCTATTCCAAAAAGTATCAGAGTTCTTTTTATGATTTTAAAATAAGTAGAAGTATTTGAATTTTTAATTTTTGAAAGAGAAAGCACTATAGAAACTCCTACAATAAATAAAAAAAAGGGAAATACTAAATCTGTTGGAGTCGCTCCATGCCAATCTGCATGTCTCAATGGGGGAAATATGTGGGCCCAACTTCCCGGATCGTTTACTACAATCATTGCAGCAATAGTAAAACCTCTAAAAAAATCAAGTGAAATTAGTCTTTGAGTCATTAAATCAAGTTATAACAAAACCATTTAGAATCCTAAACCCTTAATATCTTCCGACTCATCGTCTACACTTTTAAGAGGCTTAATTGTTTCACAATCAATAGGAATATTTAGCACTTCAGGTGCCAGAAAATCTTCAATAGAAATGCCTAAAGCTTCATTTTCATAACATTTTTTCATGTACATCCCCCATATTGGAAGAGCCATCGTAGCTCCTTGTCCATAAGCTATAGTTTCAAAATGGGTAGCCCTATCCTCCGCACCTACCCAAACTCCAGTCACCAAATTAGGAACCATTCCCATAAACCATCCGTCACTTTGATTTTGCGTAGTTCCTGTCTTTCCTGCAATAGCATTTTCAAATTTGTAGGGATATCCCGTTACGACATCTCTGTAAACAGGGTTTCTTTCTTCTTCTGGAATATCGTGTCGTAATCTAGCTCCAGACCCAAATTTAGTAACCCCTTCCAGTAAGTTTAATGTTACATAAGCAGATTCTTCACTTATTACATCTTTTGTTTCAGGGTTAGCCTGGTATAAAAGTGCTCCATTTTTATCCTCAATTCTGGTTATCATAGTTGGTTTAACATAAATTCCTTGATTAGCAAAAGCTCCATAGGCCCCTACCATTTCATAAACGCTCAAATCAGGGGTTCCCAGCGCTATGGCTGGTACATCGGGAATAAAAGATTCAATTCCTAAACTTCTTGCTAAATCTGCAACAGGCTTGGGGCCAACCTTATCCATTAATTGTGCACTAATAGTATTTTTAGAATTAGCAAGAGCATTTTTAAGGGTTCTCATCCCTCCATATTTATCACTAGAATTTGTAGGGCACCAAGGTTCTGGATTTCCATATTTATTGGGCTCTATACAATATATTGCATCTGGAAGTGAATCGCAAGGGGAAAGTTTTAACTGATCAATAGCCGTAGCATATAAAAAAGGTTTAAAAGTAGATCCTATTTGTCTTTTTCCTTGTTTTACATGATCGTATTGAAAATGCTTATAGTTGATTCCTCCGACCCAAGCTTTAACATGACCCGTTTGGGGCTCCATTGACATCATACCCACTTGCATAAAATGCTTGTAGTATCTAATTGAGTCAATCGGCTTCATAATTGTATCAATATTTCCCTTCCAAGAAAAAATACTCATAGGAGCTTCTTTTTGAAATGTTTTGAACTTGTCCTCTTCAGATTTTCCAGAATTTCTCATTTTTCTCCATCTCTCTGATCTTTTCATTGCTCTTTTAAAAATCATTTCTTCCTCTTCTTCGTCGATTTCTAAAAATGGCGCTGTTGGGTTAAGCTCATTTGTATTTTGATTAAAAAACTCATTTTGAAGATTGGTCATATGAGCCTTTACCGATCCTTCTGCATAACCTTGCATTTCATAATTTATGGTGGTATAAATCTTTAACCCATCTAAGTATAGGTTGTACTTTGAACCGTCTTCTTTTGTGTTCTCTTTTGTCCAATCTTTCATAAATTCTTGAAGATATCCTCTAAAATAAGTAGCCAAACCTTCTCTATGGGACTGCGGTGTGTAAGTAATTTTTAAAGGAAGTCTTTTTAAAGAATCTAAAACTTCCTCTTCTAAAATTCCATTTTTTTTCATTTGATTGAAAACAACATTTCTTCTTCTTTTAACTAATTCAGGTCTTCGCATTGGATTGTACAAAGAGGAGTTTTTCAACATTCCTACAAGCATAGCGGATTCTTCAATATTTAAATCCATAGGTTCTTTATCAAAATAAATATTAGAGGCAGATTTTATTCCATCCCCGTTGTATCCAAAATCATAAATATTTAGATACATGGTTATTATTTCTTCTTTAGTGTATTGCCTTTCAAGTCTGACAGCAAGTACCCATTCTTTTGCTTTTTGAGTAATGGCTTCGAAAATATTCTTTGAACGAACCCCTACAAACAATTGCCTTGCAAGCTGCTGAGAAATAGTACTAGCACCGCCTCTTTTATTAAGAAAAACAATAGCTCTAAGCGTGGCTTTAAAATCTATACCTGAATGGCTGTAAAACCTTTCATCTTCAGTAGCAATAAGTGCATCAACCAGCCCTCTAGGTAGTTCATTATATTCTACAGGGGTTCTATTTTCACCAAAATGAAATTTTCCAAGTAGCTTATTATCAGAAGATATTATTTGTGTTGCAAGATTAGTATTTGGATTTTCTAGCTGTCTAAAATCTGGCATTTCGCCAAGACTCCCAGTCGAAGCAAAATAAAAAATTCCGAAAAGACTAGAAAATCCTAAAATAAAAAGCATCCAAAATCCATAATAGAATTTTCTATACTTTTTTGGCATCGGCTTCTTTTTCTTTTTTCTTTTTGCCATTTTATTCTACACTTTGAATTAACAATCCTAAATCTAAAACATTTTCTAAATTTCGAATCGGAGAAATTTCATTATTAAGTCTCATTGAGTTTCTAACTGTAATTGTGTAAGCGCTGTCTTTAATTAATTTCAAATTCTTTTTATAGTTAAGTGTATGCTCCACAACAGAAAGCTTTTTTTTTCCTAACCATTTTCCGTTTTTTTCACTTAAAACATATTCTAGAGTATCTATTTTTATAGAATCATTTTCAAACTTAATTTCAGTAATCAAAAAAATATTGGAAAAAGCATAATTTTTATTGTGTCTTAAGATTAAGAATAAATCTTGACCCGAAGAGTCCTGGGGACCTTTAAAATTAAAATCTACAATCTCGTTAGTTTTCCAGCCATTTGAAAATTCATAAGGATTAATTGAACTGGGATTGGAACAAGACTGTATTGAGAATAATGTCAAAAGAAAAAATAATAGACCTATTGTTCTCATACTCGCTTTGGCTTTTTCTTGAACTTTTTTTTAGATCTTTTTTTGTCAAATCTAGTTAAACTATCTTGACCAACTACATTTTTAAATTCTGTATCTTCATGTTGGATGTCGTTTACGTATTCTTCTAATCCACTAATTTTCTTTCCCTTTTCATTTATTTTAATTATTTCTTTTACTTTCTCCAAACTAAGCTCGAACCAATTCACGCTGTCGTCTTTATAAACAAACCAAAGTAAACCTTTGAAAATATCTATTTTTTGGCAAAAAGCAATTCCTTTTTCAGTCAAAATTTTAGTGTTTGTTTTAGGAAAACCTTTTAAAGTGTCTTGATAAAAGTCTAACTCAAAATTTAAACAACATTTAAGTTTTCCACATTGACCAGCTAATTTGTGAGGATTTAAAGATAGCTGCTGGTATCTTGCAGCAGAAGTAGTTACAGATCTAAAATCAGTCAACCAGGTAGAGCAACAAAGTTCTCTACCACAAGACCCAATTCCTCCAAGCCTCGCTGCCTCTTCCCTTAAACCAACTTGTTTCATTTCAATTCGTGTTTGAAATTCTCTAGCCATATCTCTGATAAGCTGCCTAAAGTCTACCCGCCCGTCTGCTGTATAATAAAAAGTGGCTTTTGAACCGTCTCCCTGAAACTCTATATCAGAAATTTTCATCTTTAACCTCAATCCAATTGCCATTTCTCTTGATTTCTTTTTTATAGATTCTTCTTTTTCTCTAGATTTTGTCCATATATCTATATCTTTTTGTGTAGCTTTTCTTAACACGTCTAACAAATCTTTTTTAGGGTCTATTTTCCTTTTTTTCATCTGTACCTGGATTAAACCCCCTCTTAGTGTAGTGTGTCCTAAATCATGACCTCTTTCTGCTTTAACCACTACTAAATCTCCTATTGAAATGCTTAAGCTATTAGTGTTTCTATAAAATCCTTTTCTGCCGTTTTTAAATCTTACTTCTATTATATTAGAAAATTTTTCTTCATTCACCACCTCCATGTTTGAGAGCCAATTAAATACGGTCATTTTATTACATCCATCCGACCCACAAGTACCATTATTTTTACACCCTTTAGGTGCACCGTTAGAATCAGTACTACAACTTGAACAACCCATTGTGATTTTCGTTTAGACTTTAAAGTTAGCGAATTTAAGGGCCTAACTCAAAAATTATTTAAGTAGATATTTTCTTGTGTTTAAGGACTTTTGAACGTCCTTTTTTAAAAATCTTATTACTATTTTGTTTGCCTTTTCTTAGTTTTTTTTGCTCTTCATGTGGAAGAGAATGAGTTTTTTGACACTCATTAGAACAACAATTATCGTATAAATTTGAACATTTATCACACTGAATAAAAAGTAGGTGACACGCTTCATTTGCACAATTTACGTGGTCATCACATTTTTTTCCGCACTGATGGCAGTCTGAAATTGTTTCACCTGAAATAGATTCACTTCTTCTGTGGTCAAAAACAAAATTCTTTCCTAGGAATTTGTTTTCAATTTCTTTTTCTTTTACTTGACGAGTGTATTCAATTATACCGCCTTCCAACTGAAAAACATTTTTATAGCCATTATGCTTTAGAAAAGCACTTGCTTTTTCACATCTTATTCCACCCGTGCAATACATCACTATGTTTTTAGAATCTTTATGCTTTTTTAAATTTTTCTCTATAATTGGAAGTGATTCTCGAAAACTATCTACATCTGGTAATATGGCACCCTTGAAATGTCCTATTTCACTTTCATAATGATTTCTCATATCAATAAGTAAAGTTTCAGGTCTTTCAACTAATTCATTAAACTGATTAGCATTTAAATGTTTCCCACTTTTTTTAAGATCAATATTGACAGTGTTCAAGCCATCTGCTACGATTTTATTTCTTAGTTTAATTTTTAATTTTAAAAAAGAATGGTTGTCATGTTCTATTGCAATGTTTAATCTGACCTCGCTTAAAAATTGAATCTCATCAATACTTGTTTTGAAGCTTTTAAAGTTCTCAGACGGAAGTGAAAGCTGTGCATTTATTCCTTCTTTGGCTATGTAAATTCTTCCCAAAACATCTAATTTGCTCCATTTTAAATAAAGATAATCTCTAAAAAGCTGAATATTTTTTATTTCATAATATAAATAAAAAGAAAGGGTCAATCTTTTTCCCCCAGCTTTTTCAATCAAGGCAGCTCTTTGCTTAGCGCTAAGTTTATTATACAATTCCATTAAAAAGCGAAATTACTATTTTATAATTTATAACAAAAATCCGTCTTTTTTCAATTATGAGTTCGTTTAAATATATTGTACTTTAGCTTACAACCTAATTATAATATTTTATGAGTAAAGACAAAGATTCCAAGCAAAAAGCACTTCAATTAACTTTAGACAAATTAGATAAAACTTATGGCAAAGGAACGGTCATGAAATTAGGAGATTCTATAGCACAAGAAATAGAGTCTATTTCTAGTGGATCTTTAACCTTAGATTATGCTTTGGGTGTTGGAGGTTATCCCAAAGGAAGAGTGATAGAGATTTATGGTCCTGAATCTTCTGGTAAAACTACTCTTACTTTACATGCTATAGCAGAATGTCAAAAAGCAGGAGGAATTGCCGCTTTTATTGATGCAGAACATGCTTTTGACAGATTTTATGCTCAAAATTTAAAAGTTAATATAGACGAATTGATCATTTCACAACCTGACAACGGAGAACAAGCTTTAGAAATTACCGATAATTTAATTCGTTCTGGGGCAATTGATTTGGTTGTTATAGATTCTGTAGCGGCTTTAACTCCAAGAAGTGAGATTGAGGGGGAGATGGGAGATTCTAAAATGGGGCTTCATGCAAGATTAATGTCCCAAGCTCTTAGAAAACTTACTTCTAATATTAGTAAAACAAACTGCACCGTAATATTCATTAACCAGCTAAGAGAAAAAATTGGTGTAATGTTTGGGAATCCTGAAACTACCACTGGTGGAAATGCTCTTAAGTTTTACTCTTCTGTAAGACTTGATATAAGAAGGTCTACACAAATAAAGGATTCGAACGGAAATGTTCTTGGAAACAAAACAAGGGTAAAAGTTGTTAAAAATAAAGTAGCTCCACCATTCAAGTTAAGTGAGTTTGATATAATGTATAGTAAAGGAATCTCAAAAATGGGAGAAATTATTGACCTTGGTGTAGATCATGATATTATTGACAAAAGCGGTTCTTGGTTTAGTTATGGAGAAACAAAATTAGGACAAGGAAGAGATTCAGTGAAAGCAATTTTAACAGACAATCCTGATCTATGTGAAGAATTAGAGGCTAAAATTGTAGAGGCATTAAAAACTTAATCTTCTAAATCATTATATAGCAAATCATAGACTTCTTGTTTAAGTTCTTCCATCTCCTCAAGCCCTTTACCCTTTGTGCTTACATGATTGTGGACTCTCACTCTTAAAACTCCTGGGCCCCCTACAAAATGATTGTATGAAAAATGGTATGGATACCTTCTTTCACAGTCTAAAAAAGACATGGGGACTATTGGCATTTGAAAATCAATTGAAAATCTAAAAGCGCCATTTTTAAATGGAGCTAGTTTAATCTCTGGTCCAAATACAGCCCCTTCGGGAAATATGCAAATTCCAAGGCCTTGCTTGAGCCTTCTTTCTGCGTGACCATACACCGCTTTTCTACTTCCAGCGCTATCTCTATTTACCATTATAGCCGCTCTTTTATAAAAATATCCAAAAATTGGTAGTTTAAGTAATTCTTGTTTGCCTACAAAAACAAAAGGACTTTTAGCCACTTTTAACATTAGCATTACATCAATCATGCTTTTATGGTTGGCTACTAACATATAGTTTTCTCCTTTTTTAAAAGGTTCTTTATATTCAATTTTAGGGTAAAGACCCATTCCAAACAATACTACTGAGGACCAAATATTTCTTGCCCACCAAAAGACGTAAGGGTACCAGCTCTCTTTTAGACTTACTACAAAAAGATAAGGAATAGAAATGATCATTGTAACTCCTACTAAAATGTAGAACCACACGTTATATAATCCACATAAAATGATTTTTATAACTCTAACCATTAATGTAAAAGTAAGTAAATGAGTAATATGTTTTTAAAATCTATTACTTTTGTTGATATATAATATTTATATGTCAAGAATTTTAACTGGAGTTCAAAGCACAGGCATCCCTCACCTTGGGAATATTTTAGGGGCTATAATTCCAGCTATCGAAATGGCTAATAAAAAAGAGAATGAGTCTTTCCTTTTTATTGCAGATTTACACTCTTTAACACAAATCAAAGATTCTGAACAATTAAGACATAATACCTACGCAACTGCTGCTGCTTGGCTAGCCTTTGGATTAGATATTAAAAAAACAGTTTTTTATAGACAAAGTGATGTGGCAATTGCCACAGAACTTTCTTGGATTTTATCGTGTCATTTTCCTTATCAGAGGCTTACACTAGCTCATTCTTTTAAAGATAAATCTGATAGATTAGATGATGTAAATGGAGGTGTTTTTACTTATCCTATGTTAATGGCTGCTGATATTTTACTTTATGATGCCAATCTAGTTCCTGTAGGAAAAGACCAACAACAACATTTAGAAATGACAAGGGATGTTGCCTCCAAATTCAATAATATTTATGGAGATACTTTTGTTATTCCAAGTCCAAAAGTTAATGAAAGTACTAAATATATTTCTGGTACCAATGGAGAAAAAATGAGTAAATCCAAAGGAAATATTATAGATATTTTTCTTCCTGAAAAGGATCTTAAAAAACAAATAATGTCTATTGAGACAGATAGTACTCCTATAGATGATCCAAAAGATTTTGCGAATTGTAATGTTTTTAAATTATACTCATTAATTGCAGATGAAAAATCAATCAAAACCTTAAAGGAGAATTATAAAAAAGGAGGGTATGGATATGGCCATGCTAAAAAAGAATTATTAAACTTTATTTTATCTGAGTTTAATGACCCGAGAAAAAAGTTCAATCACTATATGAGTAATTTAGAAGAGATTGACTCCGCATTAAATATGGGCGCAAATAAAGCTAGTAAAATTGCCAATCAAGTTCTTCAAAGGGTTAGAAAAAAATTAGGATATAATTAAGTTTTAATAATTTTAGCTTTAGGTATTATATTTTAAATCAAAAAAATGTATTTTTGAAAAATGCTTCTTTCCAATCATATAAGTAAATTATTATTCGATCACGATTGTGTGACCGTTCCAGGTTTTGGAAGTTTTTTAGGCAATTATAAGTCTGCACAATATGATTTCAAAGAACAAAAATTTTACCCTCCTTCTAAACAAATTTCATTTAATTCTCAGATAAAAGATAACGATGGTTTATTGGCTAAGGAAATTTCTATTGATTTAGATCTTTCTTATGACGAATCAGTAAAAAAGATTCATCATGCTGTTTTATCTTGGAAAAGACAAATAAAATCTGGTACTATTATTTTAAAAAATATAGGTGAACTTTATTTAAATAGTGAAGATAAAATTATTTTCATTCCAAGTAATGAGCTTAATCATTTAAAAGAATCTTTTGGTCTTCCTACAGTATTTATTTCAGATATAGAAGAAATAAAATCGTTCCCAAAAAATACAGCAATAAACTTAGAATCTAAGAAAAAAAATTATTTTATACAAGCGGCTATATGGACCTTCTTAATAGTAGGCTTATCCTCTTTATACATAAACGAAAAGAATAATATTTTAGAAAGGGAATTAGCCTACGAACAAGAATACAGAAAACAAACAAAACAAAAAGTTCAAAAAGCAGTTTTTGATTTAGGATCTCTACCTTCCTTAACCTTTAAAGTAAAGTTGAAACAAAAAAAATATTTTATAATTGCGGGTGCTTTTAGAATTTCTCAAAATGCAGAAAACTTAGTTTTAAATTTAAAACAAAAAGGGTACAATGCCTCTAGATTAGGTTTAAATGAAAAAGGTCTGAATCCAGTTGCTTTTACCAGCTTTGTAAATCGAAATGATGCTGTCTCAAAACTAAGGCTTATTCAACAAAAGGAAAATAAAGACGCTTGGATCTTCGAGGTGAATTAAAAAATATTTAAACATTTTGCTAATGGGGTTCAAAACACCAGAAAATTCTAAAACAATTCATACAGATATCGTTCTCCCTGGGGATACAAACAGTCTTGACAATCTGTTTGGTGGGGAATTGCTAGCTAGAATGGATAAGGTAGCAAGTATAGCTGCAATTAAACATTCTAAACAAGTAGTTGTAACCGCGTCAATCAATAATGTTGCCTTTGGAGAACCCGTTCCCAACGGAAGTATATTGACTATTGAAGCAAAAGTTTCTAGATCTTTTAACTCCTCTATGGAGGTGTTTATTGACGTTTGGAAACAAAACAAAACACATCAGAAAAAGTTTAAGGTTAATGAAGCAATTTATACTTTTGTTGCTGTAGACAGCTCGGGGAAACCAGTTCAAGTTCCAGATTTAGTTCCTGAAACCGAGCTTGAAAAGGAGCGGTATAATGCCGCTTTAAGAAGGAGACAATTAAGCCTAGTTTTAGCTGGGAAAATGTCCCCAAAAGATGCTACAGAATTAAAGGCTTTATTTGACTAATTTGATTTTTCCAAAATTTTTAAATAGAAAAAAAATATTTGCTCTCATTTGTGTTTCTTTCTTTTTATTTAGCTGCAAACAAATTGACTCAACTATTGAAAAGTCTGTTGAAATTACTGTTTTGGGAACTGTACAAGACGGCGGAATTCCTCATCTGGGATGCATAAAGTCTTGCTGTAAAAATTATTTTGAAAAAGGGTTTTCTAAAAAAAGAGTTGTTAGTTTGGGAGTCTCCGACCATAAAAAAAAGAAAAATTATCTGATAGAGGCTACTCCTGATATTTCAATTCAATTAAATGATTTTTTATCAAACAACTCTAAAAAACTTGATGGAATATTTATCACTCATGCACACATAGGGCATTATTCCGGTCTTATTAATTTAGGAAGAGAGGTTTTCAATACCTCTAAAATTCCTTTGTATTTAATGCCTAAAATGACAAATTTTATTTCTTCTAATGGTCCTTGGGATCAGCTGGTTAAATTAAAAAATGTTGAACTTAAAAGTCTTTCTCACGAAAAAGAAGAAAAATTGACTGAAAACTTAACAATAGTTCCTTTTAAAGTTCCTCACAGAGATGAATACTCAGAAACAGTTGGATTTAAAATTGTTGGCCCCAACAAGTCAGCACTTTTTATTCCAGACATTGATAAATGGAATAAATGGAAAATTTCCATAAAAAAGCTAATTTCTAAAGTAGATTATGCTTTTTTAGATGGCACTTTTTATGACTCAAAAGAAATAAATAACAGGGATATCTCAGAAATTCCGCATCCTTTTATTATTGAAAGTTTAGAATTGTTTAAAGATTTAAAAGAATCTGATCGAAATAAAATCTATTTTATTCACCTAAATCATACCAATCCATTATTGAACTCTAAATCAGAAGAGTACCAACATGTAGTATCCAACGGATATAATGTAGCGTTAGAAGGATTGGAGCTTGAGCTTTAAATTAACGCGGCATTTAAAATTATTTCACAGTTTAAAGCTCCAGAGATGGGACAATTAGCTTTAGCATCTTCTGCTAGTTCTATAAATTTTTCATTATTAATAACGGGTATTTTAGCTTTTAAATCCAATTGAATTGAAATGATTTTTCCATCAATAAATGTTAGAATAGCTTCAGTATGGAGCTCTTCAGGGTTAAAATTAGCTTCATTTAAAACAAAACTCAATTTCATATTAAAACAACCAGCGTGAGCAGCAGCTATTAGCTCTTCTGGGTTAGTTCCAAGTTCCCCATTGTCATTTTCAAACCTACTTTTAAAACTATAAGGCATTTTACTAAATGCACCACTTTGAGCTGTCAAAACACCGCTTCCATCTGCGCCATCACCTTTCCAAACTGCAGTTACTTTTCTTTTCATATTTAAATTTTAAAATTAATTTTATTATTTAGTTTTTGGGATATCCTTATTTATCATCTTCATGTCTGTCATATTGTTTTCAAGCCCAAGTAAATGTTTAGAAAAATGATCGGCTCTCAACCAAAAATTATATTCTGACATATCACCAAACCCATGTCTTTGGGTTGGTAAAATCATCAGGTCAAATCTTTTATTAGCTTTTATCAATGCGTTCGCTACTCTGATTGTTGCGCCTGGATGTACATTGTTATCCATATCACCTGTTACTAAAAACAATTTGCCTTTTAAATTTTTAGCTAAAGATTGATTTTTTTCAATATCATATATATAATTCACAATTCCATTGTCATCTGTTTCTTCTTTAACTCCATGATGAGTCTCGCTCCACCAACTATTGTACATTGAATTATCGTGATTTCCTGCTTGGGAGTAAGCTACTTTAAAAAAATCCGGATAAACTAAAATCGCAGCAGTTGACATAAAACCACCTCCTGAATGACCATATATACCCACTTTATTTATATCAATAAAAGTGTGCTTATTTGCTAGCTGTTCCGCTACATATTTTTTGTCTGCTAAACCATAGTCCCTTAAGTTGCCATAGCCATAATTATGATACCATTTTGATCTGTGTGGATGGCCCCCTCGGTTCCCCAAGGTTATAACCACAAAACCAAGTTGTGCCATACGATCAACTCTATTCATTCTTACTGAAAATGATTTATTAACCGATTCTGTTTGAGGGCCAGGGTAAACATATTCTAGAAGTGGATATTTCTTTTTATCATCAAAATTGAAAGGCTTATACATTACGCCATACAAATCAGTTATTCCATCATCTGCTTTTGCTTTGAAAGGCTCTGGGAACTGGTAGCCACTAGAAAATAATGCACTTAAATCGGCCTCTTCTAAATTCATAACTAACGAACCATCTGAATTTCTTAGCTCAGATTTAGGGATTGTATTAACTCTTGAGTAATTATTTACAAAAAAACTATGATCATCTGAGGAGCTTGTTGAAGTGTTAAAATTACCTTTATTTAATAACTTTGGTTTTCCTCCGTTTAAAGAGATTTTGTAAGTGTGTTCATAATAAGGATCAGTAGTTTTATTTACCCCGTGAGCAGTGAAATATAAAGTATTAGATTTTGAATCTATATGTTTGATATTATAGCTGTGATAACTCCCTGATGTAACTCGGTTAATTAAATTTCCATTAAAACTATATCTATAAAAATGGCCCCAACCATCTCTTTCCGACCAATGAATCATTTCGGATTCATTTTTTATAAGATAAACCGGTTTAGTCTCATAAAAGTAAGTATTAGTTCTGTCCTCAATCAAAATTGTTACTTCACCTGAATTTAAATCGGCTACACATATGTCAAGCTTCTTTCGGTCTCTACTAATTGTGTTAAAATAAATTTTATTTTTCTCTGAAAGAAGAAGCCTAGGTTTAAAATCATTGTCATTGTCAGAAGGTTTTCTAAGCTTACTAAAAATGGAGATATACTGCTGTTTAGCGCTATCCAGTTTAACTTTTTTAATTTCTTTAGAAGGAATATCAAAAATTAAAACTTCTCGTTTATAATATTCTTTTTCTCCTGGCATATGATATTTATAGGTTTCTAACGTTGGTCTTTTTTTAGCAATTGAATTGATGACCCATAAATCTTTAATTTCTCTACTGTCCGTTTTCTGAAATACAAACTTTTTAGAATCTGAGGACCAATGGCCGGTAACAGGAAACCTGTCGTTTTTTCTTTTTTCAATTTCTTCATTATCCAATCCTCTACCGTAACCACCGTACCCAAAGTACTGAACGCCATCCTTAGTCCATTGGTTTTCAACTATTGTTGAATCTTTTTCGTTTTTTACTGCTTTTAAAAAATTTTCTTTATTCATCCAATACAAATTGAATTTTTTTGAAAAAAGAACAATTGTACTATCTGGAGCAATATTTGCCCATTTTTTCCAATCCTCTTTTACAGCTTTTTTATTACTTATTAGAATAAGATTATTGCTTCCTAAAACGTACTTAAAATGAAATGCTTTTTTGTGTTTCTTTACTTTTTCGACTGAATCCTTATCAATATCCTCATCATTGTCCTCATCTTCATATTTTGAATTGATTCTAAATTGAATAGCTGTTTCATTTTCAACAAATTTAAAATCAAACTTAGGTAAGTGCTTAGCATCATAAGGATCTTTTGTTATTTCTGTAAGCCACGCTGCCATTTTATCATTATTGAAAAGTTTTTTCTTGCTTTTTTTGTTAGGGTCAACTAGAAAGTAATTTGAACCTTCTGTTGTTTTGTACTGATACCAAAACTTATCTCCATTTTTTAACCAGTGTGGGTTAACAGATGTTGAATGAACTAATTTTGCTAATTTTTTTGGGGAAAATTTTGCAGCAAAATCATAATTAGGATTTAACTCTTTTTGAGAAAAAGAGTTAATACATATTAAAATAAAAAAAGTATATAATAGATTTTTCATCAAGTTTTATTTAAAATTAAATTGCTTTCAATCGATTACTTTTATTCTTCTTTACAATATGTGTCTCCTATTTTTTTCAAATCGTAAGTTGCTTTATCAACTGAGACATCACCATAAACTCTTCCATCCTTTCCGTTATCTCCACCCGATTCATCAAGTATTAAAGCAAAAAAATACGCTCCATCCTTTTCAAATTTTCTGTCTATTTCTCCACAATTATATGTAGAACCTCCACAAGAAATAAGGACAACAAAGATTAGAAAAAATAATACTCTCATAACTTTATAGACCTAAAATTTCATTTATATCATCATTATTAGTTTCTTTTCCTGCAAAATCATCAAAAGCTTTTTGAGAGACTTCTATAATATGGTCTTTGATAAACTTAGATCCCTCTATGGCTCCTTGTTCTGATGATTTTATACAGCATTCCCATTCCAATACTGCCCAACCCTCAAAATCATACTGACTTAGCTTAGAAAAAATGCTTTTAAAATCTATTTGACCATCACCAGGAGATCTAAATCTTCCTGGACGGTCAATCCAATCTTGGTAACCACCATAAACACCAGATTTGCCAGAGGGATTAAATTCCGCGTCCTTTACATGAAACATTTTTATATGCTCATGGTAATAATCAATAAACTTTAAATAATCCATTTGTTGTAAAACCAAATGACTAGGATCATAAAGAATTTTCGCATTAGAATGATTATTGGTTGCTTTTAAAAATCTTTCAAAGGTTACCCCATCATGTAAATCTTCACCAGGATGAATTTCATAACAAATATCAACACCATTATCTTTACAATAGTTTAGGATAGGTGTCCATCTTGATGCTAATTCTTTGAACCCAGCCTCAACAAGCCCATTTGGTCTTTGCGGCCATGGATAGATAGTATGAAAAAGGAAGGATCCTGAAAACGAAGCCATTACATTTAGGCCCAAGTACTTGCTAGCTACAGCAGCAGACTTCATTTGATTAATTGCCCATTGTGTTCTGCCTTTTACATTCCCTTGTAAATCTACGGGAGCAAAAGCATCAAACATTTTGTCATAGGCATAATGTGAAGCAACCAACTGTCCTTGCAGGTGTGTTGATAATTCTGAAATTTCTAGTCCAGCAGAATTTACAATTCCTTTAATTTCATCACAATAAGTTTTACTTTCCCCGGCTTTTTTAATATCTATAAGTCTTAAGTCCCAAGTTGGAATTTGTACAGCTTTATAACCCAAACTCTTTGCCCAATTACAAATATTTTTAAGATTATTAAACGGTTTTTCATCTCCAACAAATTGCGCTAAAAATATAGCGGGTCCTTTGATAGTTTTCATAATTTTAATTATTCAATTTTACCCAAATATTTCCTTTTAAATTCGATTCAAGTGCTTTTTCAATAAAATCCATTCCTCTTACCCCATCCTCAACCGATGGGAATTCTTCTTTATCAAAAGATTCATTTTTAATTGCTCTTGCAACTCCCTTATAAATATTTCCCATTGCATCAAAGATGCCCTCTGGGTGTCCTGGCGGTAATTTAGTACCATCAAGGGAAATTTTTGAATTGTAAGAGTGACCTGGCTTTAATACTTGAATTGGCTTATCGTCAGTAAGATGATATAAATAATTTGGATTTTCTTGTTCCCACTTTAAAGCACCTTTGCTCCCATACACATTAATTCTAATATTATTTTCTTCTCCTGTTGCAATTTGACTTGAACGAATGGTTCCTTTAGCATTATTAGAGAATCTAATAAGGATATTAGCATCAATATCCATAGGATTATCCTCATACAAGGTGTTCAGGTCTGCTAGTAATTTACTTACTTTCATCCCTGTTACTAGTTCCACCATATTAAAGGCATGTGTTCCTATATCACCGAGACAGCAACTGGATCCAGATTTTTTGGGATCTAATCTCCAGGTAGAAGATCTTTTATCTTTATTATGAATTATTGGGTTTAACCAGCCTTGTAAGTATTGTCCGTCCACTTTTTGAATATTTCCAATAATTCCTTCTGAGATCATTTTGGTCATTTGTCGGACCATTGGATATCCAGTGTAGGTATGTGTAATGGCAAAAACAGAATTTTTTTCTTTTTGAATCTTTTTTAGTTCTAGCGCCTCTTGGTAGGAGATAGTTAATGGTTTTTCACAAATTACATGAAAGTTATTCTCTAATAATTTTTTGGCCATTGGATAATGAAGAAAATTAGGGGTCAATACCGAAACTACTTGCATTCTTTTTGAAGAATCTAATTTAGATTCCTGTTCAATTAAATGTTCGAAATCTTTATAAATTCTAGATGTATTAATACCTATTTTTTTTGCAAAACCAATATTTTCATTAAAATTTGGATTGAAGACTCCTCCAACAATTTCGTACTGATCGAACATGTTTGCAGCAATTCGATGAAGCACTCCAATAAGCGAATCGCCACCACCTCCAAGAATTCCTAATCTAATTTTTCTACTCATATATTTCTTGATTATGCTCCTTGTGGTATCCTATTTTCTTCTAATTTTTTTCTAAAAGCAAATAAAATTCCAAAAAGTACAATTAAGGCTAAAGGAAAATAAGCCATGTTTCCAAGTGCAGCTTTTCCAGCAATAAGCTCAGCTGCTTCTTGTGCAATTCCAGCATTTAAAGCAATTTCTTTTTCTGCATCCAACCATGAACCAATTACAGGTTGCCAAATTGAAGTAGAGAGCATTCCTGCTCCTCCAACTAACGACATGCCTAAAGCTCCAGTTTTAGGTAGGTATTCTGACACAAAGCCAATCATGGTTGGCCAGAAATAACAAACTCCAAAAGCAAATAAAACCGCACCAAAATAAATCATGGATCCTTGGGCTATACTCATATAATATACAGCAACTGTTGTAACAACAGCAGACATTAGTAATACTCCAATTGGGTTCAGCTTGTGAATAAATGGTCCAGCAAAATACCTGCCTAAAGCCATAATCCCTGAAACCATTGCTAAAATTAGTAAAGGATTTACCCCAGAATTACCAAGAATTCTTTCTATCCATTGTTGTGGGCCAAACTCTGAGATGGCAGTTAGCGTCATACATGCAACAATCAATAAAAATAATGGACTTAATAGTGATTGAAGATTTACAGATGTATCGGTTTCAATATGTTCGCTTTCAGGAAATTCTTCTTTAAAAAATAGATAACCATAGATTGCTGTTGGGATTAGCATTACTGCAATTTGTAATTCCCATCCCAATCCAAAACTGGTCATAAAATTAGAAGTTAAGGCGCCAATGACAATTCCACCAGGAAACCAAACGTGAAATTTATTCAACATAGCAGTTCTATTTTTTGTATACATATCTGCGATCAAAGGATTACACGCGGCTTCAACAGAACCGTTTGCAAATCCAATGAAAAAAGAAGACACTAATAACATTTCAAATCCACCCGCGTAAATAGTCATTACAAGACCTAAAACGTGAGAAATAAAAGCTATAATCATCAATTTGCGCGCACCTAGAAAGTTATATAAAAGCCCTCCAATTACTGTTGCAACAGGGAAGCCTAAAAATGCCAAACTATTTATATATCCCAATTGAGTGTCAGAAAGATTAAATTGTAAACCTAAATCTGTTAATATACCTGCCCTGATTGCAAAGGTCATGGCTGTTACAATTAATGAAATACAGGCAGCTGTAAATAATTTATTTTTTGAAATAGAATTATCCATAATATGTTCTAATTTGAAAATTTCTTGTATTCAAGATACTAACTTTCTTTCAAAAAATAATAACTACTGATTAATTTGATATGAAAATGATTTATAAAATATCTTAAGCTTATTAAAATAACCATGAAGACCTAAAGCAATACGACTAAGGAGATGATTTAATAACAAAAAATTTATTTAAAAAATAATGAAGGGGTGTTTTTAATATATTCTTGATAGCTATCTAAATGCCCCCATTTTTCTTTCCCGCTTGCCTCCAAAATTCTTACACCACTTATATATACGAGTAAAACGTATGTAAAAATTGGAGAAATTAAAGTGATCAATTGCCATCCACTTAAGGAAGATATAGACATAATTGTAATTCCAAGCCAAAGAGTAATTTCTCCTAAATAGTTCGGGTGTCTTGAAACAGACCACAATCCAGAACTTATAAAATTATTTTTGTTTTTTGGATCAGATCTAAATTGTGTTTTCTGATTGTCAGCAATAATCTCAAGTAAAAACCCAACTAAAAAGACTCCTAAACCTATATATAAAAGAGAATTAATCTCAACTCCTTTTGAGCTAGAAATAGCGGTTAGTGCGCAGGCAGAACATATAGAAACCCACATTCCTTGTAAGGTCCAGGTCATAAAAAATCTTGTTGCAGAAGTTTTAATTTCATTAAATCTTCTATCCTCTCCAGCTTTTTTAATTCTAAAAAACAAGAAACTTCCCAATCGCATTGCCCACATAATTATAGCTCCTGCTATTATAATATTTCCAATATTAATTCCATTGGACAAATAATAATTATAGGAAACATAACACGCTACAAATACATAAGTAAAACTTCCAGATAAGTCATAAAACTTTTCTGTTTGGAGTAAGTAAGCAGGAATAAATAAAACCCATTGAATTATAAAGGCATACAAAACAGCATTTTTAACTATTTCAATTTCAGTTAAAAATGCAATAGAGTAAGACAATGAAAATGCTATTACAGAAAAAATTATGTGAACAAGATTTTTTATCATTTATTAAAGATAAAAAATATCATTTAAAACATTTCCTTATTGATTGCTTTCTAAATGGTTTAAAATATTGCTAGAAACCAAATCAAAAGAATCTTGTATTAACCAGTGAGATGAATTAATTTTTTTTAAAGTATATGGGGCTTTTATGTGTTTTATTGTTTCGTCCACCCCTTTTTCTCCAATTGCCATATCTCTTGTGCCATATATCATTAAAGTGGGCACGAATATTTCTCCTATTGTCCTAGTACTTTTTAAGTTGGTTGCTCTGTACCAATTTAATGCAGATTTTAAGGCATTCTTTTGACTAAACACAGACAAATAACTATTAATCTCTTTTTTATTGCTACTTCTCCAAAGATTTTTCAAATTATGAAATTTAAATATTTTAAAATAAAGCTCTGGCAGTAATTTTAATCGAAACAGTTTAATATAATAGCTTTTTTTCTTTTGAATTTCATTGTTTGAAATAGCATTACTAAAAGCATCTAAATGCGGGACAGATAAGGCTGAATAGCTAATAATTTTTTTTTTAAACATAGAGCTCAATACCCAACCTATGGCAGCTCCCCAATCATGACCAATCAAATGAAATTTATTTACCTTAAAAGCATTGGCAATATTCATTACATCTTGAGATAATTTATTGATTTTGTAATCACTAATTTTTAAAGGCCTTGCCCCACTGCTATAACCTCTTTGATCAGGCGCAATGACCTTGTAGTTTTTAGAATCTAAAACTTTAATTAGTTCGTACCACATCCTTGAAGTTTCAGGAAACCCGTGTAATAAGATAACGGTATCGCCGGTATTTTTCATTCCACTTATTCTACAGGTAAATGTTAGATTTTGATCTATAAAAACATCAGCAAAACTTTCGTTATTTAACTGGTAATATTTAATTTTTGACTCATTCATTATTATAAATATAATTATAAGAAGTTATTGTTCTTGTGAAACACTACAAAAAGGATTGAATTATTTTTTATAAGATTTCCTTTGTAAATTTATACTATGATTTTATCAAATTCAATATTTAGTTTTTTTAAAAAGCTACATTCAAATAACAATCGTGATTGGTTTGTAGACCATAAGCCAACTTTTAAATCTCATGAATCTCAAGTCAAAATTTTTGGAGAGGAGTTGAAAAACAGATTAAATAAATTTGATAATATTGATCGTTTTAAAGTATTTCGTATTTACAGAGATGTAAGATTTTCTAAAGATAAAACCCCTTTTAAAACCCATTTTGGATTAACATGGCACCGAATTAAGCCTCAATATCGAGGGGGTTATTATTTACACATATCTCCTGGAAATAATTTTTTGGCATGTGGATTTTGGGACCCTAACCCAAATGATCTTAAAAGAATTCGTCAAGAATTTATGTATAACACAAAAGAATTTAAAGATATAATGACAACTACTTCTTTTCACTCTACTTGGGGAGAACTTAAAGGAAGTGAGCTTAAAACTGCCCCAAGAGGTATGGATAAAAACCATCCAGAAATAGAGTTAATTAGAAAAAAGCAATATATATTTTCCATTACATACTCTAACAAAGAGGTGTGTGAAATAGATTTTATTGACAGAGTAGAAGAAGCAATTAAGAAAGTTCAGCCATTTGTAAATTATATGTCTGAGGTTCTAACTACAGATGAAAACGGAGAATCAATATTATAGTTATTCGATTAATTACTATTTATAAAATTTAAAAATAAATCTAAGCTTTCTAAAGGTCTTTCTTCCATTGGAATGTGACCAGTTTCGTACATTGTATCAATTCTAACATTTTCTATTGCATCCCTAAAAAACTTAGAATTAGAAACAGGTATCCAGGCATCTTCATTTCCCCATATAATTTGCGTCGGAGCTGAAATTAGCTTTAGCCTGTTTGTATGATCTTTAGGTTTTAAAAGCGATCTACTAATAAAGGATTCTCTATTGTTTTCTCTTAAGATCATGTCTCTATAGGTGTCAATCTTAATATCTGTTAATTTATTTTCGTCGTAATAAACTTCTTTTAAAGTATTTTTTATGAAAAACCTAGGAGTAACGTATCTAAGTATTTTGTTAATTACAGGTGCTCTTGCTAGTTTAATTACTAAAGGACTTTCGTTGTCTTTCTTTAAAAATCCTCCAGGGCTTATTAGGCTTAAAAGTCGGACCTTCTCAGGATAAATAGAGGCATAATACCATGAGATTGATCCTCCAAGTGAATTTCCTGATAGAACAAAATCATTTAATTTTAGTTGATTTACAAATGAGTGTAAAAATTTAGAATATTCAGAAATGGAGTATTTGTTTTCAGGATGAGGACCAGTTAATCCATATGCTGGAAGATCCAGTCTAATAACACGAAAGTTTTTTTTTAATTTGTCCGTCCACTTATCCCAGGTATGTAGTGAAGCCCCTGTCCCGTGTAATAAAATAATAGTCTCCCCTTTACCTTCTTCACGATAATGAACATTCATTCCGTCTATTTCAATGAATTTTGAATGTTGATTAGCATACTTACTTTTTAATTCTGAAACGGGGATGTCAGGAGAATATAATATTAGTCCAAGTGTAATTACAATACAAGAAAATATTAAAACTAAACTTCTAAATTTCATTATTATGTATAGATCTGTTAAGATAAAGAATTCTTTTACAATTAGTTTCTTAAGAATATCATTCCACAGTAACTGATTTAGCTAGGTTTCTTGGTTGGTCTACATTGCATCCTTTTTTATTTGCTATATAATAGGCCAATAGCTGCAAAGGAATGTTTGCTAAAATAGGGGCAATTAATTCGTCGCATTCAGGAATTTCAATAAAATGATCAGCAATAGATTCAATCTCTTTATCTCCCTTGGACACAATCGCAATAATTTGACCTTTTCTTGCTTTTATCTCCATTATATTACTAACCACTTTTTGATAATTACCTTTTTTTGTTGCAATAACAACTACTGGCATGTTTTTATCAATTAAAGCAATTGGTCCGTGTTTCATCTCTGCAGCAGGATAACCTTCTGCATGAATGTAAGAGATTTCTTTTAGTTTTAAAGCTCCCTCTAAAGCTATAGGAAAATGATACCCTCTACCTAGATAAAGAAAGTTTTTAGCTTTTAAAAAATTCTCGGCTATAATTTCTATTTTCTTACTAGATAATAAAACTTTTTCTATTGTTGTTGGAAGATTTGATAATTCTTTTATAACCCTACTATACCTGTTTTCATCAATGGTATTCATCCTTTTACCTATATCCAAAGCTATTAAAAGAAGTAAGCTGATTTGACACGAAAAAGCCTTTGTAGAGGCAACTCCTATTTCAGAACCAGCGTGTGTATAAACCCCTGTGTCCGTCTCTCTGGCAATACTTGATCCCACTACATTACATATTCCATATAAAAAAGCGCCCTTCTTTTTTGCCATTTTAATTGCTGCTAACGTATCCGCCGTTTCGCCTGATTGAGAAATTGGAATTACTATATCATTTTTTTTAATTACGGGATTTCTATATCTAAACTCAGAAGCATATTCTACTTCTACAGGGATTCTAAGAAGTTCTTCAAAAAAATATTCCCCTAATAAACTTGCGTGCCATGAAGTTCCACAAGAAATAAAAATAATTCTTTCAGCTGAACGAAATTTCTCGAAATTTCTTTCTATTGAAGAAATTTTGATAGGAGTTAATACAGAATTAAGTCGTCCTCTAAATGTGTCTTTTATAGAATGAGGTTGTTCGAAAATTTCTTTAAGCATAAAATGATCATACCCTCCCTTTTCAACTTCTTCAATATCTTGTTCTAATTCTTCAATAAAAGGATCTAGAATTGAATCTTTCTTTATTTCTCTAAGTATTAAGCCTTTCTTTAGGCTAATTATTGCCATTTCATGATCATTTAGATAAACACATCTTTTTGTAAATTTTAAAAATGGAGATGGATCTGATCCAATAAAATATTCTGACTCTCCAACTCCGATCGCTAAAGGGCTTCCTAATTTAGCCGTAACAATTTCAGAAGGATTTAAAGAATCAAAAACAGCAATTGCATAAGCGCCTACAACTTCTTTTAATGCTAATCTAACCGCTTTCCCTAGTTTAATCTTTTTAGTTTTTTTTATATCTTCAATTAAGTTTACTAAAACTTCCGAATCTGTTTCTGATTTGAAAACATACCCTTTTCTTCTAAGTATAGTTTTTAAAGAATCATAATTTTCAATAATTCCGTTGTGAATTAAATATAATTCTCCTGAGTTGGAGACGTGTGGATGAGAATTAATTTTATTTGGAGGTCCGTGAGTCGCCCATCTTGTGTGTCCCAAGCCTATATTCCCTTTTTTGTCCTTTTCATTTTTAAACAGAATCTCCAAATCCGAAACTTTCCCTTTTGTTTTTCTAATAAATGTTTTTTTACCACTCAACATTATGCCCGATGAATCATATCCTCTATATTCTAATTTTTTTAATCCATTAATTAAAACAGGATAAGCTTCTTTTTTTCCGATGTAACCAACAATACCGCACATTTAATTATTTCTTAAAACCATTTGTAATTCACTTACTTGAAAACCTATTTTTTCATAAAAAGGCACATTTTCCTCTGAGGAACTTAAAGAAACTTTATCACACCCAGCTTTTACAGAATATTCCATTAAATTTTCTATTAATTTTTTCCCAATTCCATTTCCTCTAACTTTAGAATCTACTGCAACATCCTCAATTATTCCCATTTTCCTTGTAAGTTTTTGAATAATATGTAAAGAAGCTGTCCCAACTAAAGTGCCTTTTATTTCAGCGACTAGAATTATGTTTTTTGAGTCAGAAAAGTTTCCAGAGGCAAATGGTTTATTATATCTTGAACTAAAAGAATTAGTTAAAAGAATTCTAACTTGTTCAATATCTGAATGTTTTATTTTACGTATTTTCAAAACGAAGCGAAAATAGTAATTAATCGATTATAATTATTGTTTTATAGTAAAAAATATATTTTTCATCGATTTTTTTGTTAGTGAAGTTCGTATAGGTAATTATATTTATTTAAATTCCATTTGATTCCAAGAACTAAAATTTAAAGTTGCATCTAGAACAATTTCATCTAAAATTAGTTTGTCTCCTAGGTTTTCAAAAAAAGATCCTGAGCCAAATCTAACATTGTGTTTACTACGATCGAAAGTCAATGAGGCAGACCAATTTTTTCCATTTTTTTTCATATCAAATTCAACAGGTGAAGACAATCCTTTTATATTTAAAAAACCATAAACCTTTAATCCATCCCCATCTTTTTCGCTAGATGTAATCTCTAAACTAGACTCGTTGAAGTCAACTACTGAAAAAAAATCATCACTTCGTAAGTGTTTTTCAAGCCTTGCTTTACTATTGCCCTTAATATCTTCTACGCTAATAGTGGACATGTCAACTATAAATTTTCCTGAATCAATTATTCCATCAGAAAAATTTAACTTTCCACTTTTAAAACTTATTGAGCCATAATGCGAACTATTAGTAATTTTTGTTCCTGTCCATTTTAAATTACTGTTTTCGATATTTAATTCAACTTCTTGAGCATAGACTGTTATTGAGCTTAATGCTACGAACATTAACAAAGACTTCATTATTTTCATATGATTTTTTTTAAATTTTGATTAATATTGAGGGTTTGGAGTTTAAAAAAATCAACTGCCTCTTCCTACTTTTCTTACCCCAGAAGATTTGTTTTTATTATTTTTATTATTGAAGTTTTGCTTTCCTCCTTTTTTACCTGGAGTTTGTTTTTCCGTTCTATTTCCAAAAAATTTACTTCCCATATTTATTTATTATTGTTCGTTAAAAGTAGTAAAAGAAGGTCAAATTAAACTAATAATTGTTCGAAAAATCCTCCAATTTTTTTTTCTTTATCCACAAAATGTATTTCTAATATCCAGTTTCTAACCCTATTTTCTTTATCCTTTTCAAACATGTTTTGGTGATTGGCTGGGTGAATATAGTTGGTCTTATCTTCTTTTTCTAGTTTTTCATGTGGATAATGACCAATTATATGTCCTGCTATTTCTCCTCCAAACTCCCAATTATATTCTAAAGCTAAATTAGATGCATAATTGTAAAGTTCCGCACCAGTTATTTTTTTTTTAGTTTCAAAATACCGTTTGCAATCGTCCCAGGCAGATTCGATATCTTTTTTAAGTTTTAATTTATATGGATCATTCCCAACGACATAAGTTCTGCCAAAATCAGCCTCCCAATCTTCAAATATTGGTCCGAAATCTATAAAAAGAATGTCGTCTTCTTTTAATATTAAGTTTCTCGGATTTTCATTGTATGGTTCTAAGGTATTCTGCCCACAGCGAACAATTCTTTTATGCCAATATTTCTTTATTCCATACATTTCATATGCCAAATCAAAAATTTCAGTGTTTATTAGACTTTCAGACTTTCCTGGCAACATTAAACTTCTTCGCTCAATTTCTCTAAATAATTTTGCTGCTTTATTTTCAGCTTCGATTAAGTTTTTTAAAGTAGTATTCAATTTTTAAAATTTAGCTTAAATAAACTTGAAAGCAATATTACTGGCTCCCAACTCTCTGATTTTTTACAATAAACAATATGGTTGGTGCTTTTAGGCTCCATAAACTCTTTTTTTAAGGCACAGTCAACTATTTCTTTTTTAGAATATTTTTCTTGAAATCCTGTTTTAATCTCTTGTGAAAAATAATCGAGTTTAGTAACTGGTATTTTTTTAAAACCTAGTTTTTTTAAGGCAAAAAATCTGTGATGACCGTCAATTATCACCATAGTTTTAGAGCAGCAAAGTATTGAAGAGACAATGATCGAATCATTAAAAGTTTTTAAATAATCAATCAATAAAGATGTTTTTTTATCAATTACTTTTTCGTGGGGGGAAATTAATTTTGGATCCACTAAATCTAACCCTTCAATTAAATTTTTTTCAAAAGAGATGGAATACATATTAATAATAGGTATAATAAGCTACTGCCACTGCCGCGATTACCAAAGAAATTATAGTTGCAGTAATTAATCCATACTTGTTGTTAGATATTAAAAAACCTCTTTTATTGTCTTTCATAATTTAAATTTACTGACTATTAAAATCTTTTTCATTTAAAAATTTGATTTACAAATATAGTTAACTCTTTATATAATTCCTGACAGAAGAGCTAAAGCAGTTATCAAAATTAAAGTAGCAACCAAAATTCTTATAAATTTTAATGTAACTTTTTGTAACAGCTTGTTTCCTACAAACGACCCAATAATTCCTGAACTTATTGCAAAAAATCCCAGAGAATAATAATTAGAAATATTCAAGTCAAATAAGTTTGTCCAGTAAACGCTCAATCTAGTCAAATCAACAAAACAAGAAATAAAAACTGTAGTGCCAATAAACACTTGTTTTTCCAATCCTATTTTTATCAAAAAAGCACTTCTTAATGCCCCTTGGTTTCCGGTTAGCCCTCCAAAAAAACCACTTAAAAACCCTCCTAAAGGCAAACTTTTGTCCCCAAATTGTAATTTCCCAAAAAAAGGAATTAAATCAATTAAAGCAAAAACAAGGAGCAAAAGTGATATAATAAATTTAATTAAAGAAACCTCTTTAACGTTCCCCATTAATTTATAAGAATACGCAATTATATTGGTATTGATATTAAACAAAAGCAAAGATCCTATAAGAGCGGCGGCGACAGCAGGAATACCAAATTTTATTAACACTTCTTTATTTACATAACTGCCAATAATAAAAAGTTTAAAAATATTGTTAGAAAAATGAACAATCCCGGTATACGCAACTGCTACTTCCACAGGAAAAAAAATCATCATAACAGGCGTTAAAATAGTCCCTAATCCAAATCCTGAAAAAAAGGTTAGAATAGCAGCAAAAAAAGCAACTAAAGAAATTATTGCTACCTCCATTGTTTTAAATATTTAATTAAAATTAAAATATAATTTTAAAATAGCTTAATTAATTTTTTTGACTTTTTGACAGATTTACTTTTTTGGTATCTTGTTTGTATATTTATGTTTTTAATATAAATGAGTATTGTAGAAAAATTTTATCAAAAAACTATTTCCAAAATAGAAAAAGGAGCTGACATTAATGAACTCTATCAATTACTTTACAAGCATGAAAGAATGGAAGATTATAAAGCCTGTGCAGGAATATATAAGGCCATAAAAAATAATTCTAGTAAATGTAAAAATGTATAAAAAGTTTACTCTCTTTTTATTAATTGTATGTCCTATAATTAATGCTCAAATAATTTCTGAAAAATTAGTGAAAAGACATCTTTACACTTTGTCTTCTGATTTAATGGAAGGAAGAAAGGCGGGAACAGAGGGGATAGAAAAAGCTGCCCAATATATTGAAAAAGAGTTCAGCAGAATTGGCTTAAAGAAATTTGAAAATTTAGAAACCTTCAGGCAAACTTTTATTGAAAAAGAACTTTCTATGTTTAATATAATAGGATATCTAGAGGGTAAAAACAAAAAAGATGAGTTTGTTTTAATTTCGGCTCATTATGATCATTTGGGAATAAAAAACAACGGAAAAGAAGATCTGATTTTTAACGGAGCTAACGATAATGCTTCGGGTGTTGCGGCTGTTCTAGCTCTTGCTGAACACTTTGCTAAAACAAATAATAATCAAAGAAGCATATTATTTGTTGCTTTTACTGCCGAGGAGATGGGACTTTTAGGATCAAATTATTTTGGGGAAAATATTGATCCAAAAAAAATAATAGCCGGAATAAACATAGAAATGATTGGTAAAGAATCTCCTTTTGGTCCTAAAACAGCATGGATAACCGGTTTTGATCGTTCAAATTTTGGAAGTATTATCCAAAAAAACTTAATTGATTCTGATTATAAAGTTTACCCGGACCCTTATATAAATTTTAATCTTTTTTTTAGATCTGATAATGCTTCTTTGGCTCGCTTAGGTGTGCCTGCACACACCTTTTCTACTAGCCCAATGGATAAAGACTTAGACTATCATAAAGTTAGCGATGAAGTAAGTACTTTAAATCCTTTGACTATTTCAGAAACAATAAAGGCAATTGCAATTGGGACAAGATCAATAATTAGCGGAGAAGACTCTCCTTCAAGGATAATTATCCCTAAAAAATAATTAGAAAAAAAGACTCTTTTATTTATTTGATTTTTTATGATAAAAAACTAATTTTAAGAAAAACAATATCATTATGAACAAAAAATCTAGAAGAAATTTTATTAAAAAATCCTCTGTTCTAGGAGCTGGATTTTTCATAGTTCCAAGAAATGTTTTAGGAGGTGCGGGATATACGCCGCCTAGTGACCAATTAAACTTAGCAGCAATTGGATCAGGTGGAAAAGGCAGTAGTGATATTTCAAATTCCTCTGTTAATGGTAGAGAAAGAATTGGTGCTCTTTGTGATGTTGATTTTTCTGGAAGCGCAAAAGGAACCATCAAGAAATTCCCTAAAGCAAAGTTGTATGCTGATTTCAGAGAAATGCTTGATAAAGAAAAAGATATAGATGCAGTTACAATATCAACACCAGATCATGTTCATGGATCTGCGGCAATTTATGCGATGGAACGAGGAAAGCATGTGTATGTACAAAAGCCTATAACACATAATATACGAGAAGCTAGATTGTTAACTAATCTAGCAAGAAAACAAAAAGTAGTAACCCAAATGGGAAATCAAGGGGGTTCCAACCCATTATTAAATCTCGTTCAGGATTGGGTTGACTCTGGAAAAGTTGGTAAAATCTCTCAAGTAAAAGTATGGACCAATAGACCAGTTTGGCCCCAAGGAGGTGAAATGATGAAGCCAGATCCTAGCAAAAAACCGGATTCATTAAACTGGGATTTGTGGTTAGGTCCAGCTAGCAATAAATCTTATACTCCAAATTTACACCCATTTAATTGGAGGGGCTGGTGGGAATATGGAACAGGTGCTTTAGGAGATGTTGGGTGCCACCTAATAGACATACCTTTTAGAACTTTAGGTTTAAAATACCCGAAAGATGCAGAATGTAGCGTTGGGAGTGTTTACACAAAAATGTGGAATGCGGACTATTTTCCCGAAGGATGTCCTCCCTCTTCGTTAATTACGTTGAACTTTGCGTCTACAAAAAAAAATAATACAGCGATGCAATTAACTTGGACAGATGGTGGAATTAGGCCTCCACATCCAGAAATTATCCCCGCTAACGATGATATAGGAGGCCCTGGAAGTTTTAACGGAGTTTTAATGATTGGAGAAAAAGGGATTATTTCAACAAACATTAATGACAGTTCTCCACTTACTCCAAAGTTATATTTATATAATGGAGAAACAGAATTCGGTCCGGAAACTGAAAAAATGTCCGAGCCTGAGTACGGACATCAGAGAAAATGGGTAGATGCTTGTAAGGCTGGCTTTGACAGCAAAGAACATCTAGACCTAACTTCGTCTTTTGATTACGCTGGCCCAATGACAGAAACTGTTTTAATGGGTAATCTGGCTATTAGAAGTTATATGTTACGAAAAGAAAATTCAAAAGGGAATTTAGACTTTTTTGCAAGAAAAAAACTTTTGTGGGATGGAGAAAACATGAAAATAACTAATCTTGAAGAGGCAAATCAATTTGTAACAAGAGAATACAGGGACGGCTGGAAGATTTAATATCTGGATTTTAATTAATGGCATTATTTTTGGATATATTTAAATGTGAAAAATTCTCTTTTATTGATGATTACTTTATTATTGAGCTCGTCTTTAAGCTCACAGAAAGTTTTTTCAACCGGCAAATCATACCAGGCAGACATTAAAGTTTTTATAGTTAAACAGAGCTATCAAGCAGACTTAAAAGTTTTTAAAGTTAGTCAGGAATTTGAAATAAAAGGGAATCAAGGGCTTTGGTTGTTTGTTAATAAAGAGTATAAGTCAGAAAAAAAAATACTTTTCGTAGATTATCAATACCAAGCAGATTTGAAAGTTTATTTTGTTGATTACGAATATCAAGCTGGTTGGGAAAATTCTGCTAAAAAACATTTATTATATTAAAAATATTAATTTTCAGTCGCGGTAATTAATTATCTTTGAAGGCCGTTTAAATCCATAAATGAAGCCAAATCAAAAGCTAGATCTGCCAAAAAAGACACAGGTTCAAAACATGTTTGATTCTATCTCGGTTGAGTATGATTTTTTAAATAGATTAATGACTTTTGGAAATGATGTGAAGTGGAGAAAAAAAATCTATACCATTGCAAAATCTTATAATCCAAAAAACATTCTGGATATTGCTACTGGAACCGCTGACATTGCTTTAGAAATGTCTAAAATTGAAGGCTGTAACATAATTGGACTTGATATTTCAGAAAAAATGTTAGAGGTTGGTAGAAGAAAAATTAGCAAAAAAAACTTGTCAGATAAAATAACTTTAGTTTCGGGAGATGCTGAAAATATTGCTTTTAAAAATGAAAAATTTGATTTAGTAACTATTGGTTTTGGGGTTAGGAATTTTCAAAACCTAGAAAAAGGAATAAAAGAAAGTCATCGAGTCTTAAGTGAAGGGGGTAATTTGATTATTTTAGAAACATCTGTCCCGGAGAACTATGTAATCAAATTTTTTTACTTTCTTTTTAGTAGATCTTTTATCCCCTTTATGGGGTCTTTATTTTCTAAAGACAAAACAGCATACCAGTACCTTCAGAAATCTGCTGAAAAATTCCCAAGTGGTAAAAAGTTTGTTTCTGTTTTAAAACAATGTGGTTTCGCTAACGTAATAGTAAAGCCTCAAATGCTGGGGGCAACATCCATTTATATTGCCAATAAAAAAGATTAAAAACTCTAGTGCTAATTATGATTTCTTGTTCTGATTTTATGTTAAAGTTAAATTTCTTTTATAATGAAAAAATTTCTTTTGTGTCCTTTAGGTTACCAGGCTCAAATACTTTAAAATGTTACAATGGAAAAGAAAAAAAAATTAACCACAAAGCTTTTCCTAAAGATCCTGGTTTTATAATGATGCCTTTTGATGAAAGTAGTGAGGGCTATTTTCTTTCAAGTAAAACAATGTTTGAAGCCAAAATTACCCCAAATTCATTAAAGGACTCATTAAGTGAGGAATTTAATCAACAGGAAAAGTTTAATTCACATAAAGAAAATTACTTAAAAAAAATCGTTGATATAAAAAGTACAATATCAAAAACCGAATTGATTAAGCTTGTATATTCTACCAGTTTTGAGCTGGATTTAATTCAAAATAATTTCGAAGCTTATTTCAAAAAACTACTAAGCTTACATAAAGATGCTTTTTGTTATTTATTTTACATTCCTAACGAAGGTTTTTGGATGGGCGCAAGTCCAGAAACTCTCTTAGAAGTCCAAGATAAAAAAATCACTACTATGGCGCTTGCTGGGACTAAAAATAGAAACGTAATTCAATGGGGTAATAAAGAAATTCTTGAACAAAAAATAGTGAAAGATGAAATTAAGAAAAACTTAGCACCTTTTTGTAAAAATCTAAAAACTACAAACCCCAGAACCATAAAGGCTGGAGATATCGATCATTTAAAAACCACTATTTCTGGAACAACAAACTCTAGTCCTAATCAGATTATAAACGCTATTCATCCAACGCCAGCAGTTGGTGGTGCCCCTACGGAAAAGGCTCTTTTATTTATTAAAAAGAAAGAATCTCACAACCGGTCTTTTTACTCTGGATATTTGGGAGAAATAAATAATATGAATTGTACGCTCTTTGTAAATCTAAGATGTGTTCATATTAAAAAAAATAAAGCTAAAATATTTGTTGGTGGAGGAATAACTGAAGACAGCAAGCCTGAAAAGGAATGGGAAGAAATAATCAATAAATCGCAAACAATATTGGAAGCTCTTTTTAGTTAGTCCATTAATTCATTTAGTACATTTGTGTTGTGATAATGTATCCTACAATACCTTGCGCCCAAACAATAATTCTTTCTTGCTTAAAGCTTGGAATTACTGATGTGGTTATCTCTCCTGGTTCAAGAAATGCTCCGCTTGCAATTGGGTTTGCTTCAAACAAAGAGTTCAATTGTTATAGTATTGTTGACGAAAGATCTGCTGGGTTTTTTGCCCTGGGGATAGCGCAGCAAACAAAAAATCCAGTAATATTATTATGTACATCAGGATCTGCCATGTTAAATTATTCTCCATCTGTTGCAGAGGCGTTCTTTAGCGAAATTCCATTAATAATTTTTTCTGCTGATAGGCCAAAATATAAAGTAAACATAGGGGACGGACAAACAATTAACCAGCTTAATGTTTTTGGCAAGAACATTTTAAGCTCTGACGAGTTGATTCAAGATGTTACACACCAAACCCAAACTATTCTAAGTAGTAATAAACAAAAGTTGTTGCCCCCTAATTTAGATAGTAAAACCTTAGTAAAGCTTCAATTGAAAATACAAAACTCTAATGAAGAATTATTAAATAATAGAATTAATGCCTCTATTTTATTACGAAAACCTGTCCATATTAATGTTCCTTTTGAAGAACCTTTATATGATTTTATAAAAAAACCAACAGTTTCTCTACAAAATAAAGTAAAAAGGAAAACTAAGGAATTGACAAAATTTAACTTAAACGAGTATAATGATATAGTTTACAAAAACTCTAAAATACTTGTTTTAGTTGGGACTTCTAAACCCAGCTGTTTGTCTGAAGAGGCTATAGCTAAAATAAAAAATAATTCAAATATTGTCGTTTTAACCGAATCTACATCCAACTTACACGACAATTCTTTTTTTGGGAATATTGACCAATTAATTGCGCCTATTGAGCTGCTAAAAACAAGAGATGACCTGTTTGAGAATCTAAAGCCAGAACTTCTAATAACAACAGGAGGAATGATAATTTCAAAAAAAATAAAAGATTTTCTTAGAAAACACCCTCCTAACCTTCATCTTCATGTTGGTGAAAATGAAGCAAAAGATACCTACTTTAAAGGAGTTAAGCACCTTAATGTTTCTCCAAACTTATTTTTTAATAATGTCTTGACTAAAAAGTCAAGATCCTCTGAATTTTATAATTCATGGAAAAGAATTTCTGAAAAAAGGGTTTCTGCTCACAATAATTTCATAAAAACTGCAAAATTTTCTGATTTTATTGTTTTTTCCATCATATCATCTCGAATTCCAGGGCAATACCAAATTCAAGCTGCAAACAGCTCACCAATAAGATATCTGCAGCTTTTTAACATCTCCAATTCTAACGATACTTACTGTAACAGAGGAACTAGCGGGATTGATGGGAGCACTTCTACTTCAGTTGGGTCAGCTGTTGTAAGCGATTCTCCTGTTTTATTAATAACAGGAGATCTCAGTTTTTTCTATGATGTAAATGGGCTTTGGAACAATTATATTAAATCCGATTTTAGAATCATTTTGATAAATAATAGTGGAGGAGGAATTTTTAGAATACTTCCTGGGTACGAGAACAATGAAATTTTTTCAAAATTTATAGAAACTAAACATAATTTAAAGGCTAAGAAAATAGCTCAATTATATGGGTTTAACTACCAAAATAAAAAAACAAAATGGGGGATTAAGCTCGCCTTAAAAACTTTTTTTAAAAAATCCAAAAAACCTAAAATTTTAGAAATAACCACACCCTCTGATATAAGCTCAAAAACTCTAAAAAATTACTTTGAATTTTTGTCAAAAAATTGAAGTGTATTTAATTTTTAGAAGCCTTATATTTAATAAAAAATTTGTTGATGAATATCAAATGGGATAATATAAAAGAGTACTCTGATATAAAATTCGAATTTTATAATGGGGTGGCAAAAATAACTATCAATAGGCCTAAAGTTTACAATGCTTTTAGACCAGAAACAAACATTCAAATGCTTGAAGCAATTGATATCTGTAAAGAGCGAAGCGATATTGACATAGTTATTTTTACAGGTGCTGGAGAAAAAGCCTTTTGTAGTGGTGGTGATCAAAACGTAAAAGGCTCTGGTGGCTATATTGGAGATGATGGAGTACCTAGATTAAACGTTTTAGATTTACATAAAAAAATCCGAGAAATCCCTAAACCTGTAATCGCCATGGTTAATGGATATGCCATTGGAGGCGGTCATGTACTGCATGTGGTTTGTGATCTTACCATTGCTAGTGAAAATGCTGTTTTTGGACAAACTGGGCCTAAAGTCGGAAGTTTTGATGGAGGATTTGGTTCCTCTTATTTAGCTCGCCATGTTGGTCAAAAAAAAGCTAGAGAAATATGGTTTCTTTGTGAACAATATTCTGCAGAAGAAGCTTTGAATATGGGTATGGTAAATAAAGTAGTTCCATTAAAAGAACTCGAGAATATCACCCTTGAATGGTGTGCTATCATGCAAAAAAGAAGCCCCCTAGCTTTAAGAATGATAAAACGAAGTCTTAATGCAGAGTTGGATGGCCAACACGGCTTAATGCAGCTTGCAGGTGACGCTACCCTTTTATATTACCTAACTGAAGAAGCTCAAGAAGGAAAAAACGCTTTTTTAGAAAAAAGAGATCCAAATTTTAAAAAGTACCCTAAATTTCCTTGAAAGTGATTATATTCTAAAATTTATATTATATGCCTTTAAAGCTAAATGAATGGATTTTGGCAGCTAGACTTAGAACAATTCCATTGTCTATCTCTGGTATTTTAGTGGGCTCTTTTGCCGCATTTTCAGAAAACAAGTTTGATGTTACTATATTTTTGACAGCTATTTTTACCGCAATTTCTTATCAAATTCTATCAAATTTTTCGAATGACTTTGGAGACGGAATAAAAGGAACTGACGACAATAGAATCGGCCCTAAACGAGTAGTTCAAAGTGGCGGAATTAATGTGAGTGAAATGAAAAAAGGTATTTTTACCTTAGTCGTAATTTCTATCTCTTTAACACTATCCCTAGTGCTTCTTTCTTTTTGGGGAGACACAATAAACTTAGCGTTTTTTGTTTTGCTCGGCCTTTTGGCTATAACTGCTGCTATAAAATATACCGTAGGCGAAAATGCTTATGGATACTCAGGTTTTGGGGACCTTTTTGTTTTTTTATTTTTTGGACTTATTAGCGTATTGGGATCTAATTATTTGTTTACCTCGTCGCTAAACTATATTCTAATATATCCATCTTGCATAATTGGATTATTGAGCGTTGGTGTTTTAAACTTAAATAATATGAGGGATATAGAAAACGACCGTAAATCTAAAAAAAATACAATTGCAGTAAAGCTTGGAGTTTTCAAGTCGAAACTTTACCATTGTTTTTTAATATGTAGCGCTATAGTTTTAATGACTATTTTTCATATCAAGCTGGAGGCAGACTCTAATCTGTTATTGTCTATAATTGTTTGTAATATATTATGGCTAATTTTTCATGTTTTTCAAGTTTCAAAAATCAAAACTCCCAAAACATTTGACGAATTTCTAAAACCTTTGGGTTTATCTACTTTTTTATATTCTATTATTTTATCATTATATTTTTATGAAATTTTATAATTCATGAAAGCCTATTATTTTAAACATTTACTAAAATTTAAAATCCCTGGTGGAACATCAAGAGGGGTTTTAAATGACAAAGAAAGTTGGTTTATTATAATTATAAACGGAGACAATTATGGGGTTGGAGAATGTAGTTTAATAAAAGGATTGAGCCCTGATCCTGATTCTACCTTTGAATTAAAGTTAAAAGATATCTGTCATAAAATTCATCTTGGATTTGCAAGTCTTTCTTTAGAATTAGAAAGTTATCCTGCAATTTTATTTGGATTAGAAACAGCATTTCGTTCTTATGAAAGTAAAGATCCTTTTGTTTTTTCAAAATCTAGCCTTACAAAAGGTGAAGGCTCTTTGTCTATCAATGGCTTAATTTGGATGGGTAAAAAATCTTTTATGAAAAATCAAATAGAAGAAAAAATTCAATCGGGGTTTAAATGTATAAAGATTAAAATTGGAGCATTAGATTTTGATTTAGAATGTGAGATTTTAAAATCACTTCGATCTGAATATTCAGAATCTGATATCGAAATAAGATTAGATGCTAACGGATCTTTTTCTTTGGACTCCGCATTTGAAAAACTTAAAAAGCTCTCTACTTTTAAAATTCATTCTATTGAACAGCCAATCTCTGTTAAAAAAAGGCAAGAAATGGCTTTTCTTTGTGAGAAATCTCCAATTCCAATAGCGTTAGACGAGGAACTTATTGGGATACCGGATTTTAAAGAACAAAAAGAAATGTTACTTGAAATAAATCCAACTTATATAATTTTAAAGCCAAGCCTAATTGGGGGGCTTAAAAAGGCAGATGGCTGGATTAAATTAGCGTCTACCTTAAATATTCAGTGGTGGTCAACTAGTGCTCTAGAAAGTAATATTGGTCTTAATGCCATTTCTCAATGGGTATATAACAGAAAGCCATTATTGCCACAAGGCCTAGGAACTGGAATGCTCTTCTCCAACAACATAGAGTCCCCTTATTTTATTGAAAATGGATTCCTAAAATACAACTCTAATAAGGGCTGGAACTCTAATTTGTTTAAAGATTTTATTTTATAACATGCTAAAAGATCACCAAAAGATTCATACTAAATTTAAATTAAACGGAGTTTCTTTTATACAATCATCTTTTCTTTCAGAAAGCAAAAATCCTTTAATTGAGAATAAGCTCTTGTTCTCTTTTCTCTCAGAATGGCTAAACGACAGCAATCAAATCAATCTTAAAACTTCTGGAACAACAGGTAAACCAAAAAAAATAAAAGTAAATAAAAAAGCAATGATTCTGTCAGCTCAAAGTACTGGAAAGTATTTTAATATTATGCCTGGAGATAATGCACTACTTTGCTTGCCAATATCGTTTATAGCTGGGAAAATGATGATCGTAAGAGCAATCATATTGGGTTTAAATTTATATATTATTAGACCTAATAGTTCTCCAATAAACGAGCTTTCTAAAAATTTTGATTTTGTAGCTATGACTCCTTTTCAGTTAGAAAAAACCATCAATTATGTTCATAAAATAAAATGTTTACTAGTTGGGGGAAGTCCTGTGAGTGAAAATTTAAGAGAAAGAATTGTGAACAAAACATCTGGCGTATTTGAAACATATGGCATGACAGAAACCGTATCTCACGTTGCTGTTAAAAACTTAAGTAAAGGGGAAAAGTCTTTTGAAAGTATACCTGGAATTACATTTAATGAAAAGATGGGTTGTTTAGAAATTACCGCTCCTTTTATTTCTAAAAAACCTATTCTAACAAATGATAAAGTTGAACTAATTTCTGATACTAGATTTAAGTGGATTGGGAGGAATAGCCTTACAATAAATTCTGGTGGGATTAAATTTAATCCTGAAGAGATAGAAAAAGTCTTAAGTCAAGGTTGTTCACTGCCATTTATAATAAGTAGTTTGCCCGATGTGCTTTTAGGTGAGAAAATTGTAATAGTTTTTGAGAAAGAAATTCCACTAAACGTTAAGCAGTTTTTAAAAAAACTAAATAAATACGAAGTGCCTAAAAAGATTTTCTTTTTGAGTAACTTTAAAAGGATAAATGGGAAAATTGATAGAGAAATTGTTAAAAATCAAATTTTAAATAAGTTCAGTAATGGAAAGTAAGGAAGAAGAATTTTGGAATACAATAACCCATTTTATTGGACTTGTTTTTAGTTTAATAGGCTTACCTATATTGCTTTATTATAATCGAAACTTAACCGAATTTAGTTTGATCAGTATTCTTTTTTTTGAGTTTGGAATGATTTGTGTTTACACTGCTTCAACCTTATATCATTATACCACAGATTTAAAGTTTAAAAAAAAACTTAGAATTTTTGATCATATAAGTATTTTTTACTTAGTTGCGGGCTCCTATGCACCCATTTGTCTAATAACTCTTTATAATGGTTCTGGTTTAAAAATCTTTATTTCCGTATTCATTATAGCAATCTTAGGTAGTGTTTTCAAAATATTTTTTACTGGAAAATATGAGAGGTTTTCTCTTTTTCTTTACCTGGCTATGGGTTGGTTAATTGTTTTAGATTTTAATTCGATATTAAACCTCTTGAACTTTAACGGCCTTATGCTATTACTAATTAGCGGATTTTTTTATTCCTTTGGGACTGTTTTTTATAGCCTTCAAAAAATGAAGTATTCTCATGCAATTTGGCACTTATTTGTTATGGCAGGAAGCACGTCTCATTACTTTCTAGTATTATTATATGTTGTATAGATTCTTTTTATATATTTATAATTATGTCTAAAATGTTTTTCAATCAAAATGTTGTTGTATTTCTATTTTCTTTAATTATGCTCTCTCAACAAAACGAAACTCAAAAATATGACGTTGTTAAAAGCTTAGAAAATATAGAAATCCGTTTTTACCCAGCTTCAATGAAAGCAAAAGTTAGTTCAAATAGAAATTTTTCTAAACTTTTTAAGTATATCAGTGGGAACAATGATAAAAACGAAAAAATAGCAATGACTACCCCAGTTTACATGACTCAAAAAAAAGGGGAAAGTACTATGGAGTTTGTTTTGCCTTCAAGATATTCTATAAAAAATGCTGCTTTACCAAATGACAAGGATATCAAGGTTTATAGCTCAAAACCTGGCTATTATGCTGCTATTAAATTCGGGGGATACTCAAATCCTGACAAAATTAAAACTCATCATCAGATTCTTTTAAAAACAATAAAAGAAAATAACTTGTCTGTTCTAAGTGAAGAGCCTATCGCTTTATCATATAACAGTCCTTATAAAGTTTTTAACAGGAGAAATGAAGTCCTTGTGAAAATTAATTACAACCCCAATTAAGTTTGATTTATTTTGCTAAAAAGGGATAATTTGGGTTCATGATTTCTAGAATTAAATCTTTTAAATACATTTCGAATTTTTCAATTTTTTTTAAATCGATTTTATGATCTATTTTTTTTAAAGATTCTTTAGTCCCAAATTTCATGAGTCCCTTGTTTAGGTCTCTAAAAGAAATAAGCCCTGCTTCCATATCTAGGCATTTAGGGTTGTTTTTAAAATACATCAAAGCATAACAAAGCAGTTGCATTGATTTGAGATGTTTAGCGCCAAAACAAGATGAAATGTTTTTCACTGATACTTCGCCAGGACTTATTAAGCCTGTCTTATAATCAACAACTCTAATTATTCCGTTTCTTTTGTCCAATCTGTCTATAATTCCTTTTATTTTAACAGGGTGCTTAAAGTCTTTCAACTCTAAATTACACTCTATTTTTTTTTCTAAGGAAAGTATCTCAATTACATTTCCCTGCTCTAAGTCTTTTATTTCATTTTCAATTAAAGTCATTATAGCTTTTTTAATAACCTCAAAAGCAATTAGTTTTTTTCCCTTATTGTAGTCTTTAATATTATTTTTGACAAACGACTCCTTAACCTTATTATTAACCAATATTTTGGTTAAAAACATCTTTTCCTTATCAAGTATTTTATTTACAAAAGGCAAATAAATTGCTTCCAAAGAATCGTGAAAAATAAGGCCTATTGTTCTGGGGTTTATGCTATCTTGTTGTTCATTATCGTAAATATTTAAAAGACTTTTAAAATAAAATTCTTCTGGACTTTTCAAATAATTTGCTAAAGAAGATGGTGAAAAACCTTTCTTGCCTAGTTCTTGTAACCTCTTTAAAGCACCTTTTGACTTTAATAACTCAATATCTTTTTTTTCTGAATAAATTACAGGGTTAAAGTTTTCTGTAATAATATTGTGTTTTTCTTCTATTTCAATTTGATGAATAAATCTGCTTTTTTCACCACCTAAAACTCCTTGGTTAAAGTTGTTATAAATCAAAAATACGTTTTTAGCTCTTTTAATCAATCTATAAAAATGATACGTATATATTGCGTCTCGGTCTCCATAAGTTAGTAGCCCGTATTTTTTTCTTAAGTCATACGGGATTAAAGAACTGTAAGTTTTTCCTTTAGGCAAAACTCCCTCATTTACTGATGTTATAATTACGTTTTCAAAATCAAGAGCCCTGGACTCAAGTAGACCCATAATTTGAGTATTTGCATTTAAATTTGTTTTAAAACCAAAAGATGTTTCTTCTAATTGAAATAGAATTATATCTCTTAGAGAATATACTTCTTTAATAAAAGAGTGGGTTTCCAGTAGGTCTGTCGATTGCTCTAAAGCAGCTAAAATGTGTTTAATTTGAATAAATTCATTTGAGTTTCTTTTTGTTTTCACGAAAAGAGCATTAAAAAATATTATTAATCGACTTAACCCTTCGTTAACTGTTTCCCATTCCCCAAATAATCCAAGAATTACTTTTTTTTCTTTTATTTCTAATTTTTCATATAAAGGAAAGGCTCCTTTAACAAGTCTCAAAGAACTTAACTTTAAAAAATTTAATTCCCGAGAATTTTCTGTGCTCATTTGTATGGCAAAAATTTCAGAAATTAAATTTTTCATTTCTTTTACCGCTAATATTGGTTTAATTGTGATGTTCAGGTCTTTAGACTTCTTAGGGATATAGTTTAGTAGTGGAGTTATGATTGATTCATCTCCCAATACAACAATATTTTTATTGGATTTCTTTTGATCTAATGTGGATAAAATTTTTCCTACAGCCTTAGCTTGTCCTATAATTTTTGGTGTACCTAAAATATGTATGTTTTTTTTCTTTAAATAATCGTCTCCTGTCCATTTAAATGGTAGTTTATCAAATCTTTTCCAATTATTTTTATATTTTTTTAAGAAAAAAGATGCCCCATGGCTTTTATTTCTTAAAAATTCCTTGTCAATGTCCCAGTAAACTTCCCCATTGTTAAATGTCAATAATTCATTTATAATCACCTCTTCAGATTTGCTCAGAGAATTTAAGCCAACAAAAATATGTTGTGTTCTGGTGTTAGCTTCTTTGTAATGTTCCAGGTTTTCTTTCGCTTCTCTATAACACATTCCTTTGGATCCTGCTCCTCTTTTAGCTAATTGTTTTTTAAAAAGAAAATATAGTTCTGGTAACAGATTCCAAAATAAAGCCTTTTCTTTTTCAATACTTTTCTCTTCAGACCAATTATTGATTTTATTTATTTCTATTAATTCAAGTAATATCTTTTGAACATCTAACAGGTTTTGTTCTATTTCACTTGTGTCTTTAAGGAAAGTTTGTGCCCAAGTACTAAATTCTTCTAAAGATTGAGATTGTTTATTATTTTTTAAGCCCACATATAGGCCGTACAAAGATAATAGTTGCTCAGACTGTCTAATCTCATTAAGTCCAGACAACTTTATAATGAAAGAGTCGACGCTTTGAATGACAGGAGAAAAGGTTGGTTTCTTTACTTTTTCTAATATTTTTTGCTTAAAATAAATTGAAGACCTTTTGTTTGGAAGGATAAAACAAATAGACTTAAGATCTGCATTTCTAAGATTAATATCGCTAATAACTTTTTCTAAAAAAGAGTCCATCTTGGTGAAAATAAAAAAAGCGCCTAATATAATTAGACGCTTTTAAGTTAATTAAAATTTTAATCTATTCGACAACCTTAAACTCAACTCTTCTGTTACCCTCTCTTCCTTTTCTTGTATTGTTAGGGTTTAAAGGTTTGTCTTCTCCATAGCCTACTGCAGAAAGTCTTTCCTTGGAAACTCCACTACTAACCAAGAAGTTCAATACAGCGTTAGCTCTGTTTTCAGAAAGTTTTTGGTTAAAAACTGTTGGGCCAGAAGTATCTGTATGTCCTTCGATTATAAAGCTTGTCGTTGGATACTTTTCCATTATTTTTTGAACAATTCCTAATAGTCTAGTAACTTTCTGGCTTAGGTTTGCAGCGTTTAGCGAAAATGGCACTTTTGCTCCTACAGCATTAAGCTCTTCCATGATCTCTTTCGTTGGCTGAGGGCACCCGTTATTATTAACTAACCCAGGTGTATTAGGACATTTATCATCTTTATCTAAAATAGTGTCTCCGTCCGTATCAGGCCATGGACACCCGTTGTTTGCAACAGGACCCGCTACATCTGTACAAGAATCAACATTATCTGCTACACCATCTCCATCTGAATCTGGACATCCATTCATCTCTATAGAACCTGGAACGTTAACGCAAGCATCCTTTGAGTCTTGGGTTCCATCACCGTCAGAATCAGGACAACCATCAAACTCAACTAAACCTGGTGTATCAGGACAAGCGTCCTTACTGTTTTCAATTCCATCACCGTCATTATCTGGACAACCATTAAATGCTGGAAGCCCTGGCTCGTCAGGACAATCGTCATATTGATCGTAAATACCATCTCTATCAGTATCTACCCCGCCAAAATTAATAGCAAGTGCAACTGTGTGCTGAAGATGAGGACGTAAATCTTGCATGTCATCAATTGCATGCTTGTATGAGGTATTGATTTTCAGAAAAGCTTTATCGCTGAAAGGAATTTTTATTCCTGCTCCTCCGTTCATCGTCAGGGATTTTTGAGTTCCAAACCAAGTGAATCCTGTCCCACCTTCCAAGTAAGGTTCAAAATTCCAAAAGCTGAAGTTTTTACCTAAATTATACTCAGTGAAAATATCTAAACTTGTAAGCATTTTATCCACGGATTGTCCACTTCCATCACCCATAGTTTCAATGGGGTTAAAAGATCCTTTGATACCGTAGTTAAAGTTTTCATTGCCAAATCTTGACAGGCTTAAACTGTTTATTGTTATTGCACCTGATTGATAATTCCAAGAATCAACATTTGCTCTTTTGTTTGAAATTACGTTTTCACCTTGATTAACAAAGTCAACAGCATTAGTACCTAGGCTAATTTGCCACTGGTTGTTTTTATCTTGCGCTAAAATAGAGTTTGCATAAAATAGCACAGTAAAAACAAAAATTAATTTTCCTAATTTTTTCATTTTAATAGTTTTTTATAAAATTCCTTAATTACAAACTTAATGAATTTACTGAATATACGACTCCTGATGGATGTGTTTTCTGAAATTAAAGCTCTACTACCTCTATAAAATCGCCAACATATACCAGTATTCTTTTTTCAACATTTAAACCCATGTCCATCAACATATCAGCGTACCTTTTTATTTGCAACACGTGTTCGTCTCTTTTTTCTCCTGTTTTATACTCAATTATGGTGTGTTGTTCGTTGAGTGAAACAACTACTCTATCGGGCACCAAAATCTCTTTGTTTTTAGTGAAAATTTCTTTTTCGCAAATTACCTCAAATTCTTTAGTAAAATATCGGGAAAGAAAAGGATCGTCAATTGTCCTTTTTGCAAGGCTTATAATTTCCTTTAAAGCAAGTTTCTTGTGGTTTTCCCTTTCAAAAAAGAGGCTAGCTTCTTTTTCAAACTGAAAAGAATATTTAATATTGGACATTAATTTGTGAAACAAATTCCCAAAAACTATTTGATCTTCTTTACAAAAGTCTTCATAATTGGGGTTAAAAAAAAGGTGTGAAAAACTTTGCTTAAAGTTTTTTTTTGATTGTTTGCTCAGATTTTTTGATAAATAGTTTTTCTTCTTTTTTCCCCAACTATAAAGTAACTTTTCCTTTTCCCACCTTCCAGAACTCTCTAAAAAAGACCGAAGCGCTTCGTTATGAGAAAGTAAAGACGCTTTTTTAGGGAGTGTTGAAACTATATACATCTCATTAATGACTCTTGTTAGCGCTACATATAAAATGTTTGCGTTATCTAACTCTTCTTCTCTTCGAATTTTTTTATAAATACCCTCTCCTTTTTCTCCTGCGCTTTTGACTGTTTTGTTGAAAGGGACCAAAAGGTCTAATTTACTGTCTTCACAATCTAAAGGCAACCAGACTCTTTGGCTATTAGGACGATGAGAAGAAGAATCCGCAAAAGGATATATTACAACGGGGAATTCCAACCCTTTAGCTTTATGGATTGTAAGTATTTGTACTGCATTGTCATCTCCTGCCATTGCAATATTTAACTTGTCTTTGTTGCTTTCCCAAAATTCTAAAAATTGTAATTCATTTCGATTACCTGAGAGAAAAAAATCAAATAACTCATCCATAAAAAACTGTAAGTGTGCATCTCCCATAGAGTTAAGGAGAAGTTTACGTTGAATAATCATAATTCCATCATAAACAGGTGCTTTAATGAAATGCAGATAAGAAAACCCTATCAGGATATCAAAAAATTCATCAATTTTTTTATTTAATAGCTTTTTGTAAAAATCAAAAGGATCTTCGTTTTTTTCTTTATCTATAAAATATTTTATTATAAGTTTTCTTGAATTCAAATTATCTGGTTCGTTTCTTAATCGAATAAGCTCAATCAAGAACCTTACGTTACTAGAATTTTTTAGCAATAAAGATTCTGCAGAGATTACAGGTATTTTGTTGTTTATTAAAAACTCTGATATTATATTCTGTTGGTTTTTGTTTCTAACCAATATACTTTGATCAGAGTAGGAAAAACCTCTTTTTTTACAATCGTTAATTATTTCAAGTGTTTTGCTTAAAAAAGCCTGTTCGTTTAATTGTTTTTGTTTTGGATTCTCCAAAAAATCTAAAGAAACAAATCCTTCCTTTTTGCCATTTAAGTTCTGCGAACATCCGTCGCTATAAATTTCTTGATTTTGTTTAAAATGAAATGTTTTGGAAATATGTTCAAAAAGCATGTTATTGAAAAGCACGATTTCATCACAACTTCGGTAGTTTTTTGGTAATATTTTATTTGAACTCCTAACCGTAAAAGGATTCTCTTTGTTGAGAAGTGAAATGAACTTATCGGGGTTAGCTCCTCTCCATCTATATAAAGACTGTTTTGGATCACCTACTATCGTTAAAGAACCCATGTCCTTTTCATTTTCTCCAGACTCAATAGAATGAGAGATCAAAGGAACTAAATTCGCCCATTGAAGCATAGAAGTGTCTTGGAACTCATCAATCAAATAATGTTTGTATTTACTCCCTGTTTTTTCAAAAATGTAAGGAGCTGGCTGGTCTTTTATTTCTTCGCTGATTATTTTATTAAACTCGCTAATTAACAGCTCTCCTTTTTCCTTTTGTATTTTATTCAAAATCTTTTTAATTTGATTCAAAACAGAGACAGGAATTATAGATTGTTGAAAAGCTTTTAAAAGACTCCTTTCGTTTATTTTTTTTTCAATTTTTTCAAATACCTCAAAAAGTTTTGTGGTTAAACCTAAAGCTATCTTTTCATTTTCTTCAATTGATTTTTTTGTTATTATCGTGTTTTTTTTAAATAAATTTCTAATAGATTCTAAGTTAATTTTATTAAAATCTTTTCTTTTTAATTTTTTTAAAAATATTGGAAAGGAGTTCCTTGAAAAAACTATCTCGATATTTGTCAATTTTAGCATCTCCTCTAACAACTTGACCTGGTTTGCTATTTGTGTTTCTAATTCTTTAACTGTCTTGAATATTTTTTCCTGTGCACAAAAGAAATCTTTCATTGTTTTTCCCTCCAAATTCTTAATCTTGTTATAATAATTCTCGTTATTAAGAAGAACAGAGAGCTTTTTTAAATCATATGTTACATCCCAAGATTTTCCCTCACTAATTTTAGAATTTGCAAAATCTACTAAAGCTTTTGTAATTTCTTTTTTTACACCAACTAAACTTAATAGCCTTTCAATCGCCTCAAAAATAAACTGTTCTGAATCTAAAATCAATTGAAAATCAGATGCTATTTTCAATTCTTTAGCAAATGATCTAATTATATTATGGCTAAAACTATCCAGAGTTGACACATTAAAAAACGAATAATTGTGAAGCAAAAGATTTAGTCTTTTTTTAGATCGAACATGTATTTCTTTAGTTGAAATATCCAGCTGATCTTTTACTGCTTTTAATAACTCTGAAGGATTTTCAACGGCCTTGATGTCAGAGAACTCTTTTAAAGATAACAAGACTCTATTTTTCATCTCCTCAGAAGCTTTATTCGTGAAAGTCAGTGCTAATATTTTTCTATAGCTTTGTTCGTCTGAATCTCCTAAAAACTTCGACAAATAACGTGCTGTTAAAGTAAAGGTTTTTCCTGAGCCAGCAGATGCGTTATAAATTTCGTAGTTAGAATTCAAAAAAACTTTTTATATCTGTATAAAAGTACATGATTATTCCTTAATTTTATAAATCATTAATTTCACTTTAAAAAAATTATTATGAGCTTTGAATTACCTCAACTCCCTTATTCTAATGATGCATTAGAGCCTCACATTGACGCTAAAACAATGGAGATTCACCATGGAAAACATCACGCTGGATATACCAATAACCTGAACAATGCCATAAAAGGAACTTCTTTAGAAAGCTCAACAATTGAGAGTCTTTTATCAGATTTAGACATGACTAATGTGGCGGTTAGAAACAATGGAGGTGGTTTTTTTAATCATAGCTTGTTTTGGAGCGTTATGAGCCCTAATGGTGGTGGAACGCCCTCCGGAAATTTACAGGATGCAATAAACCTCTCTTTTGGAAGTTTCGAAAATTTTAAAAGTTCTTTTTCAAAAGCTGCAGGCACAAGGTTTGGATCTGGGTGGGCGTGGCTTTGTGTTCATCCTGGTGGAATGCTGGAAGTTTGTTCAACCGCAAACCAGGATAATCCATTAATGAGCGGTATTGGCTGTGATGGCTACCCCATTCTAGCATTAGATGTTTGGGAACATGCCTATTATCTGCATTATCAAAACAGAAGGCCTGATTATATTTCTGGTTTTTTCAATGTGATCAACTGGGATGTTGTTTCTAAAAAATATTCCGAGAAAAGTTAAAGATGTTTAATACGCTCTTTTATTAACTCCTTCAAAAAAGTTAACAAACGCTTGATTTACCACTTTATTTCCCCCAGGAGTTGGATAATCCCCAGTAAAATACCAATCTCCTAAGTTTTTAGGACATGCTTTGTGTAGATTTTCTACAGTTTGAAAAATCACATTAATCTCTGCGTTAATTCCCTCTTCTTTCAACATTGAAGAGATCTTCTCTGAAATTTGATCATCAGAAAAATCATTATATACTGCTTTTACTTTGTTCTGCATCTTTTTTAAAGGTTGTTTTAACTCTTCTAGGCAATCTTTGTATGTTTTTTCCAGTAGCTCTTTTTTGTTTTGTTTAATTAGATCTAAAACTGCCCGAAAAGCAATAAAATCTTCCATTCTTGCCATATCAATTCCATAACAATCTGGGTATCTAATTTGTGGCGCACTTGAAACTATAATTATTTTTTTAGGGTTTAGTCTATCCAATATTTTTAAAATACTTTTTTGAAGAGTTGTGCCTCTAACTATGCTGTCGTCAATAATAACAAGGTTGTCGGTCTTTTTTATAGATCCATAAGTTATGTCATATACATGAGCTACTAGTTCCTCTCTATTAATGTCGTCTGCTATAAAAGTTCTAAGCTTTGCGTCCTTAATGGCAACCTTTTCAATCCTAGGCTTATTTGAAAGTAGCTCGTCCAATCGTTGAGATGTGATTTTTTCTTTCTTGTCTACTATTTCTCGTATTGCTTGGCTATGCATATGGTCTTGAACTTCTTGAACCAAACCGTAAAAAGAGGTTTCTGCTGTATTTGGAATGTAAGAAAAAACCGTATTAATCAAATCTCCTTTAAGTCTTTCCAATATTTTGGGGAAAAGCAATTTTCCTAGAGTTTTTCTTTCAGTGTATATCTCAGCGTCACTCCCCCTTGAAAAATATATTCTTTCAAATGAGCAGGATTTTTTCACTGTTGGCTCTAATACGTCTTCTACAGAGAACTCCCCTGATTTTTTTATAATTATACTTTTTCCTGGGTCTAGTTCTTTAACGTCCTTAAAATCTACATTGAAAACCGTTTGAATTACTGGCCTTTCAGAAGCTACTACTACGACCTCCTCATTTTTAAAATAATATGCTGGTCTAATGCCTGCGGGATCTCTTAAGAAAAAAGCATCACCATGTCCTATTAATCCCCCCATGGCATAGCCTCCGTCCCAATCTTTTGAAGCTTTTTTTAATATTTTTGCTACATCTAGTCTTTTTTCTATTAAAGAAGAGGCCTCTATTTTACTAACCCCTTCTTTTTTTAGCTTTCTATAAATTTTTGAGACCGCATCGTCTAAAAAATGTCCAATTTTTTCCATTACCGTAATCCCATCTGCTTTGTCTTTTGGATGCTGTCCTAGTTTCACTAAATTATCAAAAAGCTCCTGATTGTTAGTCATATTAAAGTTCCCTGCAACAATCAGATTTCTATGTTTCCAGTTATTTTGTCTTAAAAACGGATGAACGCTTTCTATATTGTTTTTCCCAAAGGTTCCATACCTCACATGTCCCAACATTAGCTGTCCCAAGTAAGGGGTATTTTCATTGGTTTTTTTAGAGTTCTGCTGATAAATTTCACTATTGATTTCTTGAAATATTTCCTGGATTGGCTGTTTTCCTGCAGATCTTTTTCTATGAATATATTTCTCTCCCGGATTGGCTTCAAGTTTTACACTAGCAAATCCTGCGCCATCCTGTCCTCTATTATGTTGTTTTTCCATCATCAAATACATTTTATTCACGCCATAATTTATGGTTCCGTATTTTTTTTGATAAAATTCAAGAGGCTTAAGCAGTCTTATAAGAGCTATTCCGCATTCATGATTAATTTGGTCGCTCATAAATATAATTAACTTTAAATGTAAAAATAACTATTTTTTTAAAGAGCTATGAGTAAATCATTATCTTTTTTAAACAGAGTGTTTTGTGAATGTTTTAAACTGCTTAATTCTGTCTAAAACTTGTTTCTTTTTTAACTTTTCCATAGAGAAAGTCCCAAAGCTTTCCACGCAAAAAGAAGCCATTACTGTCCCATAAATAATTCCATTTTTTAAATTTTCAAAAGTCAATTCCTTTTGTTCTGAAAGGTGTCCTCCTAAGCCGCCTGCGAAGGTGTCTCCCGCCCCCGTTGGGTCTATTACTTCTTTAACTGGAAATGCAGGAGAAACAAAAAACTGATTGTCCCCAAACAGCATAGAGCCGTGCTCTCCTTTTTTTATAATAACATATTTTGGCCCTAATTTTAAAATTTCATCTGCAGCTAAAAAAAGAGATTCTTTTCCCGAAAGTTGAATTGCCTCTTCATCATTTATTACAATGACATCTACTCTTTTTATTATTTCTAGCAATTCTTCAATAGCTGAATCCATCCAAAAATTCATAGTATCTAATATGATTACGTCTGGCCTTTTAACCAATTGATCAAGTACAGCCCCTTGAACAGCCGGATGAAGGTTACCTAAAATAACTGTTTCTGACGAAGCAAAATCAACCGAAACTTTAGGGTCAAAGTCTGCTAAAACATTTAGCTCAGTCGCCAAGGTGTCTCTTTTGTTCCAATCTTTATGATATTTTCCCTTCCAATAGAATGTTTTTCCTCTTGAAATTACTTCGATCGAGCCTACGTCAACCCCTTTGTTTTTTAACAACTCTAAATGTGCTTTTTCAAAATCTCCCCCAACGACAGAAACAACTGAAGCGTTTAGTTTAAAATGAGAGCACGCCAAAGCAATATAAGTGCCTGCTCCCCCCAATATTTTGCCTGAGTTACCTTTACTAGTTTCTATCTCGTCGTACGCTACTGTTCCAACAATTAAAGTTTTTTTCATAATAATTTCATCTCTTTATTTTCATAACCCTGATCAATTAAAGGATTCTTTTTTTTTGATGCTGCAACAGCCAGACTGTCACATCTTTCGTTTTGCGGGTGATCATTGTGTCCCTTGATCCAAATAAATTTTATTGAGTACTTCGGGTAAATTTTTAAAAACTTAGTCCACAAATCTATATTTTTTTTCTTTTTAAAATTGTTTTTTTTCCAATTAAAAACCCATTTTTTTTCAACAGAATCCGAAACATATTTAGAGTCTGTATACACCACTACATCAGCATTTCTTGTTTTAATTTTATTTAAAGCTTCAATAACTGCCAATAACTCCATCCTGTTATTTGTGGTCAATCTAAATCCTTCTGAAAATTCTCTAAAATAGCCTGTGCCTTTTTGTTCCATCACAATACCATAACCGCCTGGACCCGGGTTTCCTCTGGAGGACCCATCTGTAAATATGTTTATCGTATTATCTTTCATTTTCTAAAATTTGACAGATAACCTTTGGGTAAAACTCATGCTCTAGTTTTAAAACTTTAGCGGCTAACTCTTCAAAGGTTTCGTTTTTTTTAATATTAATTTCTTTTTGAAAAATAATTTCTCCCTCATCATAGCTTTTATTAACATAATGAATGGTGATGCCTGACTTTTTTTCTTTTTTTTCAATTACTGCCTTGTGTATGTTCATCCCATACATACCCTTTCCTCCAAATTTTGGAAGAAGAGCTGGGTGGATGTTAATTATCTTGTTTGGGAAAATTTCCACTATGTCTTTTGGGATTTTCCATAAAAAACCCGCTAATACAATCAGAGTTGGATTTATCTTTAATAGTTTTTTTTGAAGAAATGAAGAATGGTAAAAAGTTTCATAATCTAATACCATACTTTTAATGGAGTGACTCAGTATTTTTGTTAATACTTTAGCGTTTGGATTGTTGCAAATCAAGAGCTCTATAGAAACATTTTCTTCTTTTTTAAAATGTTCGCATATTTTTTCCACATTAGACCCTGATCCCGAAGCGAATAAAATAATTTTTTGTAAAGACAATTTAATCTGTTATAATGAACAAAATAACGAATTTCTAAATCTATATTCAACATAATTTATTATTCTTTTTTTGTAATTTTTTTAAAAAAGAGGCGATATAATGTAAAGTTTTTTATTTTTGTCTGAACTTTAAACCAAAGAATTATGTCAGATATTTCATCGCGTGTGAATGCAATCATTGTTGACAAACTGGGCGTTGACGAAAATGAAGTGGTTCCTTCAGCAAGTTTTACTAACGACTTGGGAGCAGACTCTTTAGATACCGTTGAGCTTATTATGGAATTTGAAAGAGAATTTGATATTCAGATTCCTGACGACCAAGCTGAAAAAATAGCTACTGTTGGGCAGGCTGTCCAATACATTGAAGGTTCAAAATAATATTTTATGGGGCTACGGCGTGTTGTTGTTACCGGACTTGGGGCATTAACACCAATAGGTAACACGGTTTCCGATTATTGGGAAGGGCTAATTAGTGGTAGTAGTGGGGCTTCCCCTATCACTTATTTTGATGCTTCACTGTTTAAGACTCAATTTGCTTGTGAACTTAAAGGTTTTAATCCTGAAAATTTCATGGACAGAAAGCTTTCTAGAAAAATGGATCGATTTGCCCAATATGCTATAGTTTCTTCTGATGAAGCAATTCTAGACTCTGGTTTAGATTTAGAAAAAGCTGATAAGGATCGCATTGGAGTAATTTGGGGGGCTGGAATTGGTGGTTTAGAAACATTTCAAAATGAAGTGCTTGGCTTTGCTTCCGGCAACGGAACCCCTAGATTTAACCCTTTTATGATTCCTAAAATGATTCCTGATATTGCTCCTGGTATTATTTCAATTAGAAATGGATTCAGAGGTCCAAACTTTGCAACTGTTTCGGCATGCGCATCTTCTGCAAACGCAATAATTGATGGTTTAAACTACATCCGATTAGGCTATGCAGACGTAATCGTTTCTGGAGGCTCGGAAGCAGGAGTTTCTATTTCCGGAATTGGGGGGTTTAATGCATTACATGCGTTATCAACTAGAAACGACGACCCCAAGTCTGCTTCACGCCCTTTTGACAAAGATAGAGATGGTTTTGTCCTTGGTGAGGGTGGGGGCTGTCTTATTTTAGAAGATCACGAACACGCAGTTAAAAGAGGCGCAAAAATATATGCAGAAATTGTTGGCGGCGGCTTGTCTGCTGACGCATATCATATGACTGCACCGCATCCAGAGGGGATAGGTGCAATAAAGGTTATGCAAAACTGCATTAAAGATGCGAAAATTGATTTAGTCGAAATTGATACTGTAAACATGCACGGAACCTCAACACAGCTTGGAGATGTGGCTGAAGCCAAAGCATTATATAATGTGTTTGGCGAGCATCTTTATTCTATGAACATTAATTCGACAAAATCTATGACAGGACATCTTCTTGGTGCAGCTGGGGCTATTGAAGCCATTTCTTCAATACTTTCAATAAATAACGGAATTGTTCCTCCTACTATAAACCATCAAACAGAGGATGATACTATTGACAAAAAAATAAATTTCACTTTCAACAAAGCTCAAAAAAGAGAAGTTAATTTTGCTATGAGTAATACCTTTGGATTTGGGGGGCACAATGCTTGTGTGGTCTTCAAAAGGTTTGAAGAATAACTTTTTTAAATTATTTCTAAACTTTACAAGTTGTATCTTTGATAGATGCCTAATTACACTCTCTCTCACAGCGAAATCGATGACAAAGGCTATCTTTTTGGAATTCATTGCTCGTTAGAGCCCTTTAATTTAGCTTTTAAAATAAATTCTTTATTGAAAATTAAGCTGATACGCACTAACCACGACGTTACTTTCAAAAACAAAAAAGAAAGATATATGGTTTATAAAAACATCGTTAAAAAAAACGAAACCCCCCTTTGGCTATTCTCTAACTCGTTTTTGATTTCAAAGATCAATAAAAATCCTGTAGTTTTATTTAAAGAAGAGCTCCTTGAGCGCTCTTTGCTTCCTGAATTTCCCAAAACAGACTACATTCTTAAAATAATAGGAGAAAGCTCTTATTGTATTGAATTTGCTAAATCCTTAGCATTATTGCCTGAAGTTTTATCTTGCTATCTTTTACCAAACAACAAAATAAAATCTAAACATAATTTAATCTTTGATTAATGAAACTAAATAAAACTAAAATTGTTGCCACACTAGGACCTGCTTCGTCTTCTAGGGCTATGTTAAAAAAAC